>TARA_R110002033_G_scaffold7862_4_pt1 | contig 16711 bp, 18 predicted proteins | sample TARA_R110002033 | Tara Oceans TARA_R110002033 (sample SAMEA4397051) | marine metagenome | biome: Polar Biome; feature: [SRF] surface water layer (ENVO:00010504); material: water (ENVO:00002006), including particulate matter (ENVO:01000060) such as... | depth 5 m
ATTACCATTGATTTTTACGGTTTCAGTTTTAGCGTTTTTGATTTGCGCATTAGACACTGTGAATGATAGCAATAGAGTTATTGCCATCACTATTTTTTTTAGTGATTTCATTGTAAAATAATTTTAAATTGAATTAGTTAAACAAGAACAAAATGACAGCACAACAAAGCCAGCCTTTTGAAAATGAAATTAACTGAGAAAGTAAATGATTTAAAGCAATAATTGCTTTTGATTTGACACAATTATGGATATCAAATTTAAAATTTAGCCTATTTTTGGTATAAGCCATAAAGAATTGAAACCAGAAGAAATGGAGGTTTCGTAATTGTAAAAATTTTGTTTTTCTGAAAAGAAATTAAAAATATTTTTATTAAAGTTCAATTCATTAATAGAAACAGATGTGTTGCAAGAAGAAGCACAACCACATTTAGAATGGCTGCATTTTCCTCCACAACCTTTATGATTTTTATTCTTCGAATGATTATCACCTTCGCAACAATCTTTTTTATCTGTTTTAGAAGAGATTTCTTTTTTGCAAGATTGTTTTTCTGAATTGTTTCCACACGCAAAAGTTACCATTGGCATCAAGAAGAAGCCAAGTACAACGATTAATAAAATGTGAAACTTTTTCATTTGTATAGAAAATCTAATATTGGACAAAGTTAGAGAAATAATCTTAATTTTCAATAAAGACTTGTTAAAAAAATTTCATCACTACTATTTTGTTTTGATTTATATTCTCATTAAAAGTATTATTAGGGAAGCAAATAGATGAAGACTAAACTACTTAAATCTTTGTTATGAGTGTTAATCTCATCTATGTAAAAATTTAAATCATATAAATGGATTAATTCCTCATTATTATCTGGTATTTGAGCCAGTTGATATAAATTTTAGTTTTTCAGGAAAACTATTATATCGAAATTTTGAGTTTTCTCATCATAATCTAAAGTTAGAAATTTGAATTCACTAGCTTTTAATGTAATTTCATGGAAGATATATGACTATTCAAATCCATCGATAATTTTATCAATTCTTTCCGTTTGTGGAATAAAAGCGATGAATTTCCAGTTCTTCAGTTGGGATACGTTATCAATTAACTGGTTTCATAATCAACAATTATATTTCTTTTAATTTGTAAAAATTACTAATCTACATGTTACAAGTGTTCAGTAAATTAAAAACGATCTTTTAGTCCTAAAAACAAAAATACTGATTATCAATTAATTAAACTGTTTTTATTTCAGCGGGGTGTCACTAAACATAATTGAAGAATCAATTATAATAGAACATTTACAAAAAAATTAACATTCGAGTCAGCTAATAAAATTGTAGATTTGTGCCCAGTATGACAAAAAAGTTCTACATATTGCTACTCGTTATGCTTGGTTTTCTTTTGGGACCAACGCTTACTTATGCGCATGGGACAAAAAAAGAAATGCCATGTTGTAAAAAAGAATTTACAGTAAAAGACTGTTGCAAGAAAAAAGATTCTAATAAGAAAGAACACAATTGCGATAATAGCTGTGTAGGTAATTCTTGTGGTTGCCCAACTGCTTACTGCGGTTATTCCTCGATACTTTCTTTCCAAACAGAAAATAATTCTCTTTTTAGTTTTTCAGAAAGGAAACAAAATTACTATTATTCAGAAATCTTTATTTCTTCAGATTTCCGTTCTATCTGGCTTCCACCTAAAATAAGCTAGATTCATTTCCTGACAGTTACAAATCTGTCTAATCCAAAGCCTGTTTTATGGCTTAAAAAATCATTAAATATTAATCCAATCAACGCTATTCATAGCTCTAAATACTATGGTTTCTGTCATGCTCTAGGATTAATTCATTCAAAATTATAAAAACAATGAACTCAATAAAAAAATTATTGATGGCAATGACTCTATTGCTATCAGTCACTTTCGCCAGCGCGCAAATAAAAAACAAAACAACTGAAACCGTAAAAATCAATGGTAATTGTGGCATGTGCAAAAAAACTATTGAAACGGCTGCAAACATTGATAAAGTTGCCAAAGTAAATTGGGACACGAACACCAAAACCGCTACAGTTACCTACGATACTAAGAAAACCAATCTTGATGCCATACTAAAACGTGTTGCAGATGCTGGATATGACAATGAAAAATTTAGTGCCCCAAATGCTGTTTACGATGAATTGCATGGATGTTGCCAATATGATAGAGAAGCAAGTCCTAAAAAAGCGGAGTAATCATAATCAATCATTTAAATTAAATTTCATGTTCAAAATAAAAAATATAATCACATTACTCTCCCTGATAGCAACTGTTTCTATAGCAAGTGCACAAATAAAAATAGGAGATTCTTTTCCAGATGTTCAGCTTCAAAACAATAAGAACGCTACAGTTAAACTAAATACTTTTAAAGGAAAAACAGTTTTGGTAGATTTTTGGGCATCATGGTGCGCACCTTGCCGAATGGCTAACAAAAAATTGGTAAAAATGTATGACCAATACAAAGGTCAGAATTTTGAAATTGTTGGAATTTCAATTGATATCGATAAATCAAAATGGTTAAAAGCCATTGAAAAAGACAAAATGAAACACCAGCAATTAATCGACCCGAAAGGTTTTGATGCCAAAACGGCTGTGGCTTTTGGAGTTGAAGCACTGCCTGAAACCTATCTTTTTGATGCATCAGGAAAACTGATTGCCATAAACCCAACCGAAGCACAAATAATTGCTCAAATCAAAAAAAACAAAAAATAAAATGAAAACATTACATATAAAATTCGTAGCCGCTACACTTTTAGTATTATTAACTGGTGTAAAATCATATTCTCAAATCACTAAAGCCGAAATAATGGCAACAGGATTAACTTGCTCTATGTGTTCTAATGCTATAAACAAACAGTTAAAATCCTTAACTCAAGTTGATAGTATTGGTACCGATTTAAACACCAATACCTTTACTGTTTACTTTAAGAAAAACAATACATTACAACCTAAAGTGTTGAAAAATGCGGTTGAGAAAGCTGGTTTTTTTGTAGGTTCTATGGTCTTGACCGCAAAGTTTGATACTCCAAAAATTGAAGATAATGCAACAGTAAAAATCGATGATGTTACGTATACTTTTATAGATACTAAAAACGCAGTAGCTGATACAGAAGCAAAATTCAGAGTTTTGGATAAAGGTTTTGTAACCCAAAAAGAGTATAAAAAACTAATTAAATCATATTCAAAATATCCTGGTTATGCCACGGAAAATGAAAATGATTATTATTTAAAAGCCTTATAAAAATGAAATATCTATCAATTGTTTTCTTATTACTTGTTTCATTCAAAATAGATGCACAGGAATTATTTGTAGTAACCGAACCCGCTAGTAATGTTCCGGCGGGTTCTATTGGGGTTCGGGTTGGTCAATCTCTTATGAAAAATCAACTGGAAAGTGGGTCTATGTATAATTTAACGCCCGAAGTTACTTGGGGAATAAATAAAAATATCATGGTTCGTACCTCAGCTTTTCTTAGTAACCAAGAAAATGGATTGGGACTTAAAGGTGGTGGTTTTTATGCTAAATATCGTTTCTTTTCTGTAGATGATTTACAAAGTCATTTTAGGATGGCTGCCTTTGGACGATACAGTTATAATAACTCTTTTATTAATCAGGAAGCTATAGACTTAATGGGAGGAAACTCTGGTTACGAAGCTGGTCTGGTAGCTACTCAGTTAATCCATAAAGTTGCCATAAGTTCTTCTGTAAGTTACGCGCGGGCACTTAATAACAGTGATTATAGCTTTCCGGATTTTTTGGGTAACAGCGCAGTAAATTATACGTTCTCAGTAGGGAAATTAATGTATCCAAAAAATTATACAAGTTTTAAACAAACCAACATCAATGCGATGCTGGAATTTACTGGACAAACGATAACCGAAAACGGAAAATCATATCTGGATGTAGTTCCTTCGATTCAGTTTATCATTAACAGTCAGGCGAGAATTGACCTTGCATACAAAAAAGAATTGTATAGCTCGATGCAACGTGCCACATCTGATGGTGTTTTCTTAAAACTGGAATATACTTTTTTTAATGTGACCAAATAAATTACTTCGCCAAGATTTTAATTTAAATCTAAAGTTCATAAAATAAGTGTTTCGATGGCAAAAGACCATCGAAACACTTCCTATGGCTTATCGGGAAATGACACGTGTAAAATCAAATTATCACCAGAACAAATCGTTCTGATTAAACTTATAAAATGAAGAAAATCTTTTATTTATTACTCTTGGGCTTTGTTTTTGTCAAAGTCCAGGCACAGATTATAAATCCTGTGAAATGGGAACCTAGAATCGAGAAGAAATCCACCTCAGAATATGTACTTACTTTTAATGGTAATATCGAAGCAGGTTGGCACGTATATTCTCAATTTACACCTGAAGATGGTCCTCTTCCTGCCGAATTCATTTTTCATGATAACAAAAGCAATTATGAATTTATTGGAAAAGCAACCGAAAGTGAAACCAAACGAGAGTTTAATGAAATCTTTGGTGTCGATGAAATCTTCTTTTCCGATAAAGTTACTTTTACCCAATTAATCAAACAGATTAATCCAGAAAAGGAAATTATACAAGTGGAGCTTTCTTACCAAGTTTGCAAGGAAAACTGTATTAGCGAAACAAAATACTTTGAGTTTAATCTTAAAACGCTTGAAGCAAAAGAAATCCAAGCTGCGGATATTGTAAATGAGAAAACTACTAAAACTGATGCGAATTCCACAATAGAAAAACAACCAGAATCGAAAGAATCTGATTCGAGTTTATATATGATTTTCTTTATCGCTTTCTTATCTGGTTTTGCAGCCTTGCTTACTCCTTGCGTATTTCCTATGATTCCCATGACGGTAAGTTTCTTTACAAAACAAAGTAAAACCAAAGCCAAAGGGATCAAAAATGCGATTATTTATGGTATTTCGATTATCTTGATTTATGTATTTTTGGGAACAGTAATTACCTTAATTTTTGGTGCCGATGCACTAAATGCATTATCTACCAATGTATGGTTTAATGTTATTTTCTTTGTATTATTAGTTGTATTTTCGTTATCATTTTTAGGTGCTTTCGAAATCATGTTACCTAATTCTTGGGCAAATAAGGTAGACCGTCAAGCGGATAAAGGTGGAATATTAGGAATCGTATTCATGGCATTGGCTCTTGCAATCGTTTCCTTTTCTTGTACCGGACCAATTATAGGAACTTTACTGGTTGAAGCAGCTTCCAAAGGAGGTATCGCACCAATTGTAGGAATGTTAGGTTTTTCTTTTGCTTTAGCATTACCCTTTATGTTATTTGCCATGTTCCCAGGTTGGTTAAATACATTACCAAAATCTGGCGGATGGTTAAATACAGTAAAAGTATTTTTAGGTTTTATAGAATTAGCTTTAGCATTTAAATTCTTGTCTAATGCCGATTTAGTATTGCAATTGCACTGGTTTGAAAGAGAAATATTTTTAGCCATTTGGATAGCGATATTCGGTACTTTGGCATTCTACTTATTCGGAAAGATAACTTTGCCACATGATTCTCCTTCATCTTCTATTTCGGTAGGACGTTTATCTGTTGGATTATTAATATTGGTATTTACAATATATCTTATTCCAGGTTTATGGGGTGCTCCATTAAAATTAATAAGTGGCTTTCCTCCACCTATGACCTATAGCGAATCTCCATACGGTGTAGGCGGCTCCAACAGAGAATCTACATCAGCAATAGCATTACCAGACGGAGCACATAAAGGACCACATGATATTATGGCTTTTACCGATTATGAAAAAGGATTGGCTTATGCCAAAAGTGTAAACAAACCTATTCTCTTGGATTTTACAGGATTTGCTTGTGTAAATTGCCGAAAAATGGAAGATTATGTTTGGTCGGATCCTCGCATTTTATCTATTTTAAATAATGAAGTAGTTCTTATTTCACTATATGTTGATGACAAAAGAGAATTGCCTATCGAGGAACAATATGTCTCTAAAGAAACTGGCAAAAAGATAAAATCAATAGGAAACAAATGGAGTGATTTCCAAATCACTCGTTATAAGGCAAACGCTCAGCCGTATTATATCATTTTGGATACAAAAGAGAAAAGTTTAAACCAACCAGTTGGATATATGCCAGACATTACTGAATATGAACAATGGCTGAAATATGGCATTAAACAGTTTCAAAAATAGAAAAAAGCTGTCTAAAATGATTTGGACAGCTTTTGCAGAAGCGACTTTTGAGGCCTATCAATTGTTGAGATTTCCAGATTCAGAAAGGCATCAAGCCCGGGCTGCAAAGCATATACAAGGCACGCCAGGAGCCGGCATACGATTTATGCAAAATACATTGCTGGACGGCAGCAGCGGAAAAACGACTTTGGAGTTTTTTCCGGCACCCGCAGGGGCAAGTGGTTTTGAGATGCGGAATTCATTTCAAGCATCTCAAAACACAACTTGCAGTTGTCCCGCGACAACCTTTTAGGAAATGGATTTAAATTGAAAGGGCTTGATAGCCCTTTTTTTTGGCTGCAGTGGTAGAAGGGAATTATTTATAAAGTATTACAATGGGCTGGCATTGCTGAATATCAAACAATATTTCTGGTAATGGTGGGGTGACTGCACGAAAATATGGAGGCAACAGTTGGGTGGAACTCTGAATCTTTACTTGAACACGAATGCTAAAGCGCAGGCAAAAGGAATATATCAAATGGAACATAGAAACACTGGTACGACCTGATGTAAGTATGCAGGTATGCATGAATGCGTGAATGTAGGAAAGCAATCTTGCAGGAATGTAAGCATGCGAGCATGCAGGTAAGAAGGAATGCAGGCAGGAAAGTGCGCAGCGATGCAAGTGCATACATGCTTTTAAAACTATAAAACTGTAAAAATGATTTAGCGGTTTTTCAAAAACCTTTAGATTTAATTGCGTCAGGCCCTGAAGAGACCATCCGTCCAGCAGAAGCCCCACTAAAATATATTTCCAAAAGAAAAGAGAAAAAAGGAAAAAAGAAAAAGAAAGCCAACACCCATGGCGGGATGCGGTCAGGCCAAAAGGAATCGGAATAAGTCCCGAAGGGTGGCCTGCGAGACATTCGCAGGCCATTATGCCGAAGTCTTTTTGCCAGACTGATAACATCCCGGCATACCTTTGTTTTCTTTTTTATTTTTCTTCTGGAAATTTAAGACATCGAAAAGAATTATATGCCTAAATGAATTTCCACAGCTGTCTATATCCAGTGGTAGGGCTTGCCTTTTCGGTTGAGGTAGCAGTACATCTCTTCCTTCTTGAGTTCCGGAAAGAATTTTAGCGCATCTTCAATTGCGTAGTCTGGCAGGAAGTAGATTTCGTCTCGCACGGCCGTTATTACTCTATCGCGCCCATAGAAGCGCACGATCTCGTCAATCTGATCCTGGCCACCTCGTTCTACGATGCGGGCAATTACAGAAAGGTAGGCGTTCTGCCAGTCCAATTTCTCGACATCCGTATCCCAGAAGAATTTGGGATGAAGTCGCGGTGCCTGCCTATGTTTTTCTGGCTTATCCATATCGTAAATATACTGATTTTTATCGGTTTATGCAATATTTCTACCTGTGAAAACCGCGCCCTCTCTTGGGTTCGGCTACGTTGATTCCCGTTTTCTGCTCCGTAAATTTCTGCTCTGGGTCAGCGACTGCTTTTTTTAGGCGCTCTGCCATTTTTGTCCAGTCGTTTTCTTTTCCCCTTACCATTGAGACGTCGTATTCCATGTTGATATTTTTGAAATAGCAGAGTGCCTGCTTCGCCCAAAAGGGACTCCCTTCATATTTTTTCTGATAGGCCTCAAGATAGAATCCAAGGGGATTCTCTTCCAGAAGAAAATACATGTCCACAAAATCTTTCAGTCTCTGCCCGTTCTGAAAAATGGCATGTATTTTCATGGCACCGATGTCCTCATTTGAGATCATGCGTACTCCCTCTATGTTTTCTACAGGATTTAAGAGAGGGTATTGGTGGGTTACAATATCCACCTTGATATCATTGATGTAGGTAAGAAGCGTATTGTTGTACGTCCTGCTTTCTTTTTCATCTGCACCATACCGGTGCGCAAGGTATTCCATCATCATTTTAGGATCGAATCCCTTTGTGGTAAAAAGATCGATATCCACCGACAGGCGGTGGCCAATCTTTAGGGAGAGCGCAGTACCTCCAACCAGTACATGATCAAGAAACTTTTCATCTTTCATCAGCGTCTGCAGAAGTTCCCACATCTGGGTGCTGACTGTTTGCTTGTAGAGCATAATTTTATGTTTTCAGAAAATTAATCCTGAAAATGGCGTGCTGTTGCAGAACGGCTTCTGATGGAATCATTTGGCTTTGGCTAGCCGGTCATATTTGTGATAGATATTATAAGCTCCATGCCAAATCAAACCATACGAAGCCAAGCAATTCCAAATAAAATCGAAAAAACCTGCTGTCTGTTAAATTGGATAAATAAAATTATCAACTGGAGCTATGGAAAATGAAGAAAAAAATAAGCGCAAAATGGGAGGAAGGCCGCCCAAAATCGATCCTGCGGTATATCGCTTTTCTATCAGCCTCACTGCAGAAGAAAATGCACGCTTCATGACCCTCTTCGAAGCATCGGGCATGCATGCCATGGCGCATTTTATCACTGCCTGCGTTTTCCAGAAAGGAATCAAGACTATCAAGATCGACAAGGCGGCGATGGACTACTACATGCGCCTGACTTCTTTTTACAGCCAGTTCAGGGCTGTCGGGGTAAACTACAATCAGGTGGTAAAGATCCTGTACCAAAGATTTTCTGAAAGGAAAGCATCAGCCTGTCTGTACAAACTGGAAAAACTGACAACAGAACTTGCAATGCTCTCGGAAAAAATCATCCAGCTTACAAAGGAGTTTGAAGAAGCCCATCTTAAAAAGGAGAACTGGAAATAATTGCCTGCAAGACCAGCCAGCCACAGCCATCTCTTTCCATAGAAGGCTACGATATGGATTGCTTCATAATCGATGCCTAAATTCGGCAGGTGCCTTGGGAACCAAGGCGCATCAGTCAAGAAAATGATAAATGTTATGGAAGAAAATAAAAGAGAACAGTTTGATAATGATGATATTATGTCTAAAATTTATGAAGAATTAGAGAGGGAAAAAGAACAAAAATTCGTAAATTTAATGATTGAAATTATTGTGTCATTAACATTGAGTGAATTATATGAAGAGGGCGATTAGATATATGAGGTTTAGCCAGCTGGGACAAAGCAATGGCTCCATTGAGAGGCAGGAACTGTACATTGACCAGTACCTGCAGTATAATAATATACAGCTGGTAGATTCTTTCATCGACAGGGGAAGAAGCGCCAAGACCTTTGACCGTCCCGACTTTATAAAGCTGCAGGCATTCGTCGCCAAGCACTACAAATCGGTCGACTACCTGCTTGTCGACCAGCTTGACCGTTTCAGCAGGGATGCCGGAGAAGCCATGAATATGGTCAAGCAGTTCCAGAAAAAATACAGCATGCAGATAATAAGCGTGACCGAAGGAATAGTCTTCGACTATGACACTCCGGGTAGCTTCTTCAGGGCAGGACTGCAGCTCCTGCTGGCAGAAGAGGACAATATCAACAGGAGCATCAAGGTGCGCGGTGGCCTTTATACTGCCCGTGCAAAGGAAGGCCGTTTTCTTACCAGGGAAAAGCCTTTCGGCTACCGTAAGGTAGGAGAAGGAAAACAGCGCCACCTTGAGGTTGATGAATTGGAAGCCAAGACTGTGAGGGCTATCTATGAGATGTTCCTGCGTGATGTTCCTTTATACAAGATCAAGGAAATGGCCTATGCCGAGGGTTTTGACAGGAAAGGAAATATGGCAATCGACCGCGTGCTGGCAAATCCTGTGTATGCAGGACTAGTGAGGGTTGAGCCTTTCAAGGATCTGCCAGGAGGACTTTTTCCTGCGATACACGAGCCTATAATAGATAAGACTTCGTGGACTATGGTGCAGTCCAAAATGAAAAGAGCTGACAAGGTGAAAGTGACCGTTGACGATGAACTGCCGCTCAGGGGCGTGCTGAAGTGCCATTGCGGAAATCCGCTAACAGGCGCGCCGTCCAGAGGCAAATCTGGAAAATATTTCTACTATTACAAGTGCAAGCAGTCGAAACATAACAATATCAGCACGTTGAAGGCGCACGAGCAGTTTTTGAACGCCTGCGACCTCATGAGCGTGCCTAAAAGAAAAATCAAGGAAATTAGGGATGGTTCCTACGCTTCCATCGAGCAGGAGATGAAATCAAATAAGAAAAAGGTTGCAGGCAAGAGGCATGAGCTTGAAGAGCTGCAGCAGCGTTTGAACAAGGTGGAAGAAAAATGGTTCAGCGATGAAATAAACAAGGACACCTACGACAGATGGTATTCTACTTACAGCGAGCATATTCTTGCACTCACTGCATCAATAGAACGTTTGAGTTCTAATCCGGGAAAGGCTTTTGAGATTTTGGACAGCAAGCTCGACCTGCTTGGCGATATCAGGCAAATCTTCAACAAATCTGACATCCTTCAGAAGCGGGACTTTGTAAACATGGTGTTCGACGGCAATCTTTACTACGAACAGGGTATCTATCGAACACCCACCATGATGGATATTTTTTCTCACAGTGCCAGTAAAATGGAGGAAAAAGGATATCTTATATATCAAAAAAAGAGGGATAACATTTCTGTTATCCCTCAAAGTGGGCGATGAGGGGTTCGAACCCCCGACCCCCTCGGTGTAAACGAGGTGCTCTGAACCAGCTGAGCTAATCGCCCTGTTGCAATTCGATAATTTTCATTTCCTTATTGCGAGTGCAAATATAAGACTGTTTTTTGGATAAACAAGCGTTTTCAAAAAAAAAATTATAAAATTTCTGCAACTACAAATGTACTCCCTCCGATATAGATGAAGTCAGTGGTGGCCGCGGTTTGCAGTGCTTTTTTGTAAGCTTCTGTAACTGAATTAAATACTTTTCCTTTCAAGTTAAAAAGTGCTGCTTTTTCCATTAAAATTGTTGCGTCTAATCCTCGCGGATTATTAGGGCGTGTAAAATAATATTTTGCTTTTGTAGGAAGAATAGGTAGTATATCTTCAAGGTTTTTGTCATTAACCACGCCAAAAATAATATGAAGATTGGTGTACTTTTGTGATTTAATCTGGTTGACTACTATTTCTAGGCCGTCCTTATTATGTGCAGTGTCACAAATCACCTTCGGGCCATCATTAATTTGTTGCCATCTACCTAATAATCCCGTGTTGCGAACAACATGTAATAATCCTGTCTCAATAGCAGAGTTACTAATTTTAAATATATTGCGTGAATTAACAACTGCTATGGTTTGTAAAACGGTTTTTCTGTTATGAACTTGATAGTCGCCAATTAAGTCTGAGTCATATAAAGTATTAATCAAGTCTGAAGCGAAATAAATTTGTGACTTATGTTGCTTAGCTTTGGCTATAAATACTTCTTTAGTCTTAGGGGTATATTCTCCTATTACAATTGGAATAGCATCTTTAATTATCCCTGCCTTTTCAGCAGCGATTAGAGGTAATGTGTTTCCGAGAAATTGAATGTGATCTAAGCCAATATTGGTAATTACAGATATTATAGGTGTAATGATATTAGTTGCGTCTAATCTTCCACCCATGCCAACTTCGATAATTGCAATATCAACTTGTTCTTGTTTGAAATATTCGAAAGCTAGGCCAACGCTCATTTCGAAAAAGCTAATGTCATTCTTTTCAAAAAAGGGTTTATTGGTGGTAATGAAATCACAAACGAAGTTTTCTGAAATTGGATTTCCATTAATTTTTATTCTCTCTCTAAAATCTTTCAGGTGAGGTGAAGTGTATAATCCCACTTTATAACCTGCTTCCTGAAATATTGAGGCTAGCATGTGAGAGGTGGATCCTTTTCCGTTTGTTCCTGCAACATGAATAAATCTTATTTCTTTGTGCGGGTTTTTGAGATGAGCTATTAGTGCGTGCGTATTGGCTAAATCTTTCTTATAGGCAGAAGCTCCCTGAAGTTGGTACATAGGGAGTTGGCTGAACATCCAATCTGTAGTTTCTTGGTAATTCATCTTTCGTAGTTTAAATTTTAGGATGGTGGCAAATTTGCTTTCTACTGTTTACTCTCCAAGTTTGAAATTCACAGTAATGAACCCTATTTGAGTTTCGGGAGCATTAGCATCTGCTTGCCATTTGTATTTTCTGGCTGTAGCGAGTGCTGGTTCCACTAAGCAGGGATTAGTGTTTGTGGTACCTTTTGTGTATTTAGCATTCACCACATTCCCGCTACGGTTAACAGTGATTTGGACGACTACAGTTCCAAACTCATTGCATTTTTGAACTTCTTTACCTCTTGAGCTAATTGTTCTACCGTTTAAACCCCATCCGCCGGCGCTTCCGCTACCGCCTCCTGAGCCGTAATAACTATTAGCATAGGGATTGCCGCTTATGCTACCTTTATCGCCAGGTTTAGTATCGTTTCCTTCTCCACCAGTAGCTTTACCGTCAGATTTTGGTCCGTTGATTAAACTCGACAAAGCTTCAGAAGTGCTTTTTGAAGGCTGAGGACTTTGTTTTGGTTGTGGTTTAACAGCTTCTTTAATTACCTCTTTAACAGTTGTTTTTGTTGGTTGTGTTTTCTTTACCTGCTTCATCACGGGTGCTTCTTCAATATCTTGAGCAAGCACTTCATCGTCACTAGCGGTAGCTTCTTGTGCTGTTGTAGGTTGTGGCGCAGAGGCAATGGCTTCCGTGGGTTGCTTGTCTCCAGATCCAAATTCAGTGGTTCCAAAGTTTATAGCAATACCGTTTTCTGGCGGCGGATCTAAAGAAGTTAAGCCCAAATAAAAAAACAAGATGAACATAATCACAAACAATACTGTTGTGATGGCTAGTGATTTTTTTTCTTCTTCTGTTTTAAAATATTTCATGTAGAGTAGTGCTGTTTTTTATTCGAAAAAAGGGATTATTTAGGTCTCACTGCAAGAACTACCTTAATTTGATTTCTATTAGCAATATCCAGTACATTTACTGCTTTTTCTATAGGAACTCCTTCTTCTGCACGCAAAATTATAGCCTTTTCTTTATCGCTTCCTAAGACGTTTAGCAATTTTGCTTCTAGTTCAGTTTCGGGTACGGCTTCTTTATCAATATAAAATTCGAGGTCTTTATTAATGCTTACCGAAATGTTTTTATTACTGTCTGTTTTTCCTTTCGCTTTTGGCAATACTAAGTCTAGAGCATTAGTAGTAACCATTGTCGATGTTAACATAAAGAAAATTAGTAACAAGAATACAATATCAGTCATTGAGGACATGTTGAATTCTGGACTAACTTTATTTCTTCCTCTTAAATTCATAGTTTTATTTTATTATAGGTAGGAATTAATCTTTGAAGTCTTAAGCAGGGTCATTCAATAAATCCAAGAAATCAACTGCATTTGCTTCCATTTGATGAACTATTTTGTCTGTCTTAACTACTAAGTGGTTGTATCCTACATAAGCAACAATACCTACTACAAGTCCCACTACTGTTGTAGTCATTGCTGTATAGATTCCTTCTGAAAGTGCGCCAACTTCTATTTGTCCTCCTGCACTTGCCATCTTATGAAATGCTTGAATCATCCCAACAACTGTTCCTAAGAAACCGGTCATAGGACCCGCTCCAGAAATCGTTGCAAGCATACTTACATTCTTTTCTAATTTGTATATTTCTAATTTGCCAGCATTTTCAATTGCCGTGTTAATATCATCAAGAGGTTTACCAATTCTAGAGATTCCTTTCTCAATTAGGCGAGCAACCGGTGATTTAGAATGAGCACATAATATTTTTGCATGGTCAATGCGACCGTTTCTTATATTGTCTCTAATCTGGCTCATGAAACTGCCATCGATTTTTGATGCTGCATTAATGGCCATTAAACGCTCAAAATAAAGATACAATGCTGCAAAAAACATTATAAATAAAGCGATCATGATGATTTGACCGGCTAGTCCTCCGCTAGTTAGCAATTCAATAATAGACAAAGTCTTCTCTACTGGAACTGCTTCTGCTAAACTTTCTTGTGCTACAGATAGTGTGTCTGCTTGTAACATTAAACTCATACAATTTTTCTTTAGTAATGAAACGCTAATATATTATAAAAATTGCAACTTTTTTAGATAAAAAAAGAAACAAAATTCATCTTGATTCTGTGTTCTATTTTTCAATAATTATACCACAAAGAATGCTTTTGTAATAAAAAATTTAGCCAAATGATATTTCAAGAATGAAAACCATTTGGCTAAAAATTAAATTGTCTACTAGATTGCTATTACACTAATTGTTTTAATGCAATTTCAAATGCAGTTGCACTTATATTTGTTTTGCTATTGCTTAACTCATGTGCTTTTACAATAGCATTTTTAATGATTTCAGATGTATCATGAAAAATAGCTTCATCGGTCATTTGAACTTTTTTCTCCATGAAATAAGCAAATACTCTTGCCATACCACAGTTAGAAATAAAATCAGGAATTAAACTCACTTTGTGATCTACATCTTCCATGATTGGTCCAAAGAAAATTTCTTTATCCGCAAAAGGAACGTTAGCACCACAAGAAATTACCTCAAGTCCGCTAGCGATTAAACTATCTATCTGATCTTGCTGCACTAATCTTGAAGCGGCACAAGGTGTGAAAATTTCAGCACCAAGTGTCCATATTTTTTTGTTGATTTCGTCAAAAGGGATCATTTTATCTGAAACCAATTTGTTTCCATCTTTATTTAGAAACAATTCTTTAATTTCTTCAAATGAAAATCCGTTCTCGTTGATTAATCCACCATCTCTATCGATGATACCAACAACTTTTGCACCCATATCAGCTAAATAAAATGCAGCTGCAGATCCTACATTTCCAAAACCTTGCACAATAGCTTTTTTACCTTTCACATCTCCACCGTAAGTACTGTAAAAATGTCTAACTGCTTCTGCAACACCATAACCAGTTATCATGTCGGCAATTGTATATTTTCTAGCTACGTCTGGAGAGAATTGTGGGTTTTCAATCACTTTAACTACTCCTTGACGCAATTGACCAATACGGTTAATTTTGTCTGCTTCAGTAGGTTTGAAATGTCCGTTAAAAACGCCTTCTTGTGGGTGCCAAACGCCGCATTCTTCAGTCATCGGGATGACTTCGTGGATTTCGTCAACATTTAGATCGCCACCTGTTCCATAATAACTTTTTAATAAGGGAGAAACTGCTTTGTACCAGCGCTGTAAAACTCCTTTTTTTCTAGGATCATTTGGATCGAAATTAATTCCAGATTTGGCTCCTCCAATTGCAGGTCCGGAAACTGAAAATTTTACCTCCATCGTTTTTGCAAGAGAAAGCACTTCATTCATATCTAAGCCTTTTCTCATACGAGTACCACCACCGGCAGCACCACCACGTAATGAGTTAATTACTGTCCAACCTTCTGCTTCAGTTTCAGAATCTTTCCAGTTAAAAACAATTTCCGGTTCTTTATTTTCAAATTTCTTTAGTAAATCTTTCATTTTGTTGCGATATGTATATTTTTACAAATGTAAAAAAAGGAATAATGCGAATCATTTAATAATCAAGAAATATTTCATTTATTAATTATTAGATGTGATTTTCATTTTTGTGTTAATATACTATTTGTATTATAATTAAATTATTTTTTTATGAATTTTTCCTGACGAATGATCCATAGATGCTCCAGTAACACTTTTCAAAACATTAATTTCATCTCTTAATTTTAAAACACCAAGTAATCCAAAAATCAAAGCCTCCTTAAATTCGATTGTTTTGCTGTCAGGTATTACAATTTTGAGTTTTGGGACCAAGCGCTTTATTTCTTCGATTAAAAAAGTATTATATGCTCCACCACCGGTGATTAACATGGATCCTTCTTTATTAGGTAATGCGTTTGCAATCTGGATAGCAATGTGTTTCGTGAATGTAGCTATTTTGTCTTCTGTAGTACTATTATATTTTTCGATTAGCGGTAAAGCAATTTCTTTGACAAATTCGAATCCCAATGATTTAGGATAGTTCTTTTTATAATATTCTAAATAGTTAAGCTCAGTTAGCAGCTCTTCATTGACTATTGCTCTCTTCGCAATACCTCCTTTATCATCATAAGATAGTCCTAGTTGATTTGCATAATGATTAAGTATCGTGTTAACTGCAGAGATATCGTAAGCAACCTGCACATTGTTATGGCTATATGATATGTTCGAAAATCCACCTAGATTCATGCAATAATCATATTGTGAAAATAATATTTTATCACCAATAGGTACTAGAGGAGCTCCTTGACCACCTAATTTAACATCATCAATTCTGAAATCACATACTACATCTTGATCTATCAAATGGGCGATTTCTTTTTGGTTTCCTATTTGTAAAGTGATACCTTTATGTGGTTGGTGCAAAACAGTGTGTCCGTGTGAACATACGGCGTCGATTTCACTCAATTTATTAGAGCTGATAAAATTTTTAATAATTGATGCTAGGAGCTTAGTGTATGTTTGATCTAATCGTTCTAAGTCTGTTTTCGATAAAGAGATTGCATTTTTTAACAACGTTACCCATTCACTTTTATAGGGAACAGTTTGTGTTTCCTTGATTTTAAAATGCCAAATTTTGCCA
>TARA_R110002033_G_scaffold798_6_pt1 | contig 16606 bp, 11 predicted proteins | sample TARA_R110002033 | Tara Oceans TARA_R110002033 (sample SAMEA4397051) | marine metagenome | biome: Polar Biome; feature: [SRF] surface water layer (ENVO:00010504); material: water (ENVO:00002006), including particulate matter (ENVO:01000060) such as... | depth 5 m
TATTGGGAACACCAAAGATGAATTTTGGGAAGGCTTAATTGGAGGTAAGAGTGGGGCTGCACCTATAACCTATTTTGATACCGAAAAGTTTAAAACAAAGTTCGCTTGCGAGTTAAAAAACTTTCAGGCTACCGATTTTCTTGATAGAAAAGAGGCACGCAAAATGGATAGATTTGCGCAATATGCAATGGTCGCTGCAGATGAAGCGATTGCTGATGCCAAATTAGATCTTAATGTAGTAAACAAATTGCGAGTTGGGGTAATTTGGGGAGCAGGAATAGGTGGATTGGAAACATTTCAAGACGAAGTTTTAAACTACGCTGCCGGTGATGGCTCTCCAAGATTTAACCCATTCTTTATCCCTAAAATGATTGCGGATATTGCTCCGGCAAATATTTCTATAAAACATGGTTTTATGGGCCCCAATTACACAACAGTTTCGGCATGTGCATCTTCGGCAAATGCTATGTTTGATGCCTTAAACTCGATACGTTTAGGTCATTGTGATGTAGTGGTTACTGGAGGAAGTGAAGCGGCTGTTACTATAGCAGGAATGGGTGGTTTTAATGCCATGCATGCGTTATCAACTAGAAATGAAAGTCCAGAAACGGCGTCTCGTCCTTTTGATGGAACCAGAGATGGTTTTGTTTTAGGAGAAGGAGCAGGAGCTTTGGTTTTAGAAGAATATGAACACGCAAAAGAACGAGGCGCAAAAATTTATGCCGAGTTTGTTGGCGGAGGTTTATCTTCAGACGCGTATCATATGACAGCTCCACATCCTGATGGGATTGGTGTTATGGCCGTCATGAGAAATTGTTTAGAAAATGCAGGGTTAAAACCTGAAGATGTAGATCATATAAATACACACGGGACTGCTACAAGTTTAGGTGATGTAGCCGAACTTAAAGCAATTTCAGAAGTTTTTGGTGATCATGCAAAAGATATTAATATAAATTCAACAAAATCAATGACTGGCCACTTATTAGGTGCTGCTGGTGCTGTAGAAGCTATTTCGGTAATTTTGGCAATGGAACATGGTATTGTTCCTCCAACAATAAATCATACTGTAGCCGATGAAAATATTGATCCTCAATTGAATTTAACATTAAACAAAGCCCAAAAGCGAGATGTTAAAATTGGTATGAGTAATACCTTTGGGTTTGGAGGTCATAATGCTTGTGTTGTTTTTAAAAGACTAGATTAATATCGGATTGAGACCTATAAGAAACATATTAAATTCCCGTTCTGAAAAAAACGGGAATTTTTTTATACAATTAAAAAAAGTCTTAGGTTTTAAGCCAAAAAACATTCACATATATAAAACAGCATTTACCCATCGTTCTATGAATATAAAGGATAGCGAGGGAAATGCTATCAATTACGAGCGTTTAGAGTTTTTAGGTGATGCTATGCTGGGAGCTGTTGTAGCATCGCATTTATATACAGAAGCTCCCGCAGGCGACGAAGGCTATCTAACAAAAATGCGTTCAAAAGTTGTAAGTAGAGAGCATTTAAATGAATTAGGTAAAGACCTTAATCTTATTGATCTCATTGAAAGTAAAATCGCGACTTCTCAATTTGGAGATAATATTCACGGAAATTTGTTTGAAGCCTTAGTTGGAGCTATTTTTTTAGATAAAGGTTTCAAATATTGCGAAAAGTTCATTTACAAACGCATTATTATTCCTTATGTTGACATTTCTCAGTTAGAAGGAAAGGTTATCAGTTACAAAAGTTTATTGATTGAATGGTGTCAAAAAGAAAAGAAAGCATTCAATTATAATGTCTATGATGATACTGGTAATGATGATGTTAGACACTTTTCTGTAAAATTATCAGTAGACAATAAAGTTGTTTCAAAAGCTAGAGCAACGTCAAAGAAAAAAGCAGAAGAAAAAGCATCAAAACGAGCGTTTTTTGTCTTTCAAAATAAAATGTCGAGATAACCATTAAGACGGCACTCAACTATAACGTTTTAGTTGGAATTTCTTGTTAAGTTCATATTAACATTAAAAAAACTTATCGCTTTAAATATTATAAATATTATATTTACACCGATTTATTTAAGTTATGGCTGTACACAAACTTATCCTTGATGATGTTTTTGAAGAATCAGTATGTACATTAATTGCTATTCATTGCACCATTGAAGATTATCGTTTAGCATATCTTTTAAATCAGAATTTGGGGATTAATCTTGTTAAAAATAAAAAAGACTTAGATTACGACAATGGAAAATCAACATATTCAATTTATAACTGGGAAGATAAAAAGCAACTTTTAACTTGGAATTTAGTTTCTAACATTTGTAAAACTAATGATGTTATGACTACAAGTTCTGGATTATTATTTGAAACAACTCATAGTATTACAAAAACATTCAATTTAATACCAGAGTTAAAAAGCGTAAATTATTTGTTAAAGATTGATGATGAATTACATATAACTAAAGAAAAGTATATTATCAATACCATAATAAGAATCCCACAAATTGCGACAGCCTACACAATTGACATAAGTCAATTGAAATCAAAAGAAAATTTAATTTTTAGCTAATGCCAACAAGAAAGAAAACCAAGATAGTGGCCACATTAGGTCCTGCAACTAGTACAAAAGAAGTTTTAAAAGCAATGCTTGATGAAGGTGTTGATGTCTTTAGAATAAATTTCTCTCATGCTGATTATAGTGATGTAGCAGAGCGTATAAAAATGATTCGTGAACTTAATGCGGAATTTGGATACAATGCTGCTATTTTAGGTGATTTACAAGGTCCTAAATTACGTGTTGGAGTCATGAAAGAAGAAGTTGTTGTATATCCAGGTGATGAAATAATCTTTGCTACAGGCGAACGTTTTGAAGGAACTAAGGAACGTGTTTATATGACCTACGATCGTTTTCCTCAAGATGCAAATCCAGGAGAGCGCATCCTTTTAGATGACGGAAAATTGATTTTTGAAGTTGTTTCAACAGATAGAAAGAGCGAAGTAAAAGCGAAAGTTATTCAAGGAGGCCCTTTAAAATCAAAGAAAGGTGTCAATTTACCAAATACGAATATTTCACAGCCAGCTCTAACAGAAAAAGATATTGAAGACGCTATTTTTGCTATTGGACAACAAGTAGATTGGATTGCACTATCATTTGTGCGACATGCGGAAGATTTAATGCAGCTTCGCGATTTAATTAAAAAACACGCGGATGAAAAAATTCCAATTATTGCTAAAATAGAGAAACCTGAAGCGGTAGAAAATATCGATAAAATTGTAGCTCATTGTGACGGGATCATGGTTGCTCGTGGTGATTTAGGAGTGGAAATTCCTGCTGAAGAAGTTCCCTTAATACAAAAACAATTAGTGTTACGAGCTAAAAAGGCAAGAATACCAGTAATTATAGCAACTCAAATGATGGAAACTATGATTACAAGTTTAACGCCTACAAGAGCGGAGGTTAATGATGTTGCAAACTCGGTAATGGATGGTGCCGATGCTGTCATGCTTTCAGGAGAGACATCTGTAGGGAAATATCCTGTTCAAGTTATCAAACAGATGGCTAATATTTTATTAAAAGTTGAAGACTCACCATTAATTCAAGTGCCACTAACGCATCCACATATTCGTACCAATAGATATATAACAAAATCTATTTGTTATCATGCGGCTAATATGGCTAATGAAATAGATGCAAAAGCAATTTCTACCTTAACAAATAGTGGGTATACAGCATTTCAAATTTCGGCTTGGAGACCATTGTCACATATATTGGTCTTTACCTCGAATAGACGTATTCTTACACAGTTAAGTTTACTTTGGGGTGTTAGAGCCTTTTATTATGATAAATTTGTGAGTACAGATGAGACTATTGAAGACGTAAATAATATTGCCTGTAAGATGGGTTATTTAGAGCAAGGCGATATGTTAATTAGTTTAGCCGCAATGCCAATTCAAAGTAAAGGAATGGTAAATACATTAAGAGTTACAGAAATTACATCGTGCCCTATTTAAGAGCAGTAATTATAAAAGATAAAAAGTGATTTATTGTTTAAAAATAGATCACTTTTTTGGTTAAAACTCAAACTTTAACTGGACACTTACATTTTTTTGTTCAGTTTCTTTATTGGTTTCGGTATTTAAATGGGACATAGAAATTCCTAATAAACGCACCGAATTACTAAGGGTTTCTTGATATAACAAATCTTTAGCGGTTTCTAAAATCAAAGCGGCATCACTTATAAAATAATGTAAGGTTTTGCTTCTTGTTTGCATCGTAAAATCACTGTATTTTATTTTTAAAGTTACCGTTTTTCCTGCCACTTTGCTTTCATTTAATCTTCGTGAAACTTCATTGGCAATGTTACTAAGTTTTTCTAACATAAAAACTTCACTCGATAAATTTTCATTAAATGTGCGTTCTGCGGCTAAGGATTTTCTAATTCTGTTTGGTTTTACTTCACTTGTATGAATTCCTCTAACGACGTAATAATAATACTTGCCAGATTTCCCAAAATGCTCTTCTAAAAACTCAATGGATTTCGACTTTAAATCTAGTCCTGTAAATATTCCTAATTGATACATTTTTTCAGCCGTGACTTTACCAACACCATAAAATTTCCGAATATCGAGTTGCTCTAAAAAGGAAATAACATCTTCAGGATTTATTGTTTTTTGTCCGTTAGGTTTATTGAAATCACTGGCAACTTTAGCTATAAATTTATTGATTGAAATACCTGCGGATGCTGTTAATCCTATTTCGTTAAAAATACGCTCTCTAATTTCTTTGGCAATCAATGAGGCGCTTGGATTTCCTTTTTTGTTTTCTGTAACATCTAAATAAGCCTCATCCAAGGAAAGAGGTTCTACCAAATCCGTATAATCAAAAAATATGCGTCTTATTTTTTTGAAATTTCATGGTATCTATCAAAACGTGGTTTTACAAAAATAAGTTCAGGACAGTTGCGTTTAGCTTGTAACCCACTCATGGCGCTTTTAACTCCAAATTTCCTGGCTTCATAACTGGCAGCACTTACAACACCTCGTTTTTCGCTTCCGCCAACAGCAATAGGTTTTCCTTTTAATTCGGGATGATCCATTTGCTCTACAGAGGCATAAAATGCATCCATATCAACATGAATAATTTTTCTATTACAAGGAAACTCATACATCTTGTAAAAATATAATATCTTTATCAAAGAGAATTAAAAGCGATGTTCAAAACAGCAATTATTATTGGAGCAACAGGTCTTACAGGAGGTTTATTATTAGAACGTCTTCTTGAAGACAATAGGTACGAAACCATAAAATTATTTAGCAGAAGTTCTTGCGGAATAAAGCATTCTAAAATAGAAGAACATCTTGTTGATATGTTTGAACTAGAAAAGCATGAAGATGTTTTTGATGCTAACGACGTTTTTTGTTGTATTGGCACTACCAAAGCCAAAACGCCTAATGAAGAGGTCTATTTAAAAATTGATTATGGCATACCAGTAGCTATATCAAAACTTTGTGTTAAAAATAATATTGATACGCTGGTTGTTATTTCTGCACTAGGCGCTAACAAAAACAGTACGGTTTTTTATAATAGAACAAAAGGCAGAATGGAAGAAGATGTCTTGAAAGCAAATATTAAAAACATTTATATGTTGCAGCCTTCACTAATTAGTGGAAATAGGGCAGAAAACAGATTTGGTGAAAAAATAGCAAAGATTTTTATGACAGTTTTAAATCCTTTGCTCATTGGAGGTTTTAAAAAATATCGTTCTATTCATGCCAAAACCATTGTAAATACAATGATTTGGTTGGCTAATAACACTTATGAGTCAGGAAGGATTCCTTCTAATTGTATTCAAAAAATTTCTGATAGGGTATGATAGAGATAGAACGCAAGTTTTTGGTAACTTCTCTTCACTTTAAACAAGAAGCATTCAAAAAGGCTAGAATTATTCAAGGGTTTTTAAATACCCATAAGGAACGAACAGTACGAGTTAGAATAAAAGCAGATAACGGTTTTATAACTGTAAAAGGACAATCTAAGGAAGACGGATTATCACGTTTTGAATGGGAAAAAGAAATTCCTAAAGATGAAGCAGAAGCTCTTTTAAAACTTTGTGAACCTGGAGTTATTGATAAAATTCGCTATGAAATAAAAGTTGGAAATCATACCTTTGAAGTTGATGAATTTTATGGTGATAACGAAGGTTTAATTATTGCAGAAGTAGAACTTGAAAGCGAGAACGAAACGTTTTTAAAACCAAATTGGATTGGTGGTGAAGTTACAGGAAATATTAAATACTACAATTCACAATTGAGTAAGAATCCCTATAATACATGGTAAAATTTAGTACTATATTTTTTAAATATATTTATGGGAGTTAGCAAAAAGGATCTCTTTAAAACAGGACTTAAACTATTTCAATTTTTATTGCAATTTTTAGACGTTGTAACTATTTTGGCGTTATTAGCATCACATTTTGTTATTAAAGAACGTACGTTTTTGTCGGCCATATTTTTTTATGCATTCCCTTTGCCTGTTATTATTTTTTTGGTTTTAATGATGTCTATTGTTTTAACAAAAAGGTGGAGACGATATAATTTTTTAATAGCTTCAATATTACTTTTAATTTGGTTAGGTAAAAGTTTTAAAGTACATATTCCTGATACTATTAAAGAATCAGATATAGAAGTTGTTTTTTGGAATGAATCTAGAAAGAATGATTTTCAAAAGGCTTTTAATAAAAATGGAGGTATTCCAGATGTTATGTTGCTTGTTGAATCTCCTAAAAATAATCTTGAGGAGTTTAAACAAAAATACCCAAATTACTATTGTTACAAATCAGACAGAGAACTTTTTATTTTCTCTAAAACACCTATAGATATTAAAAGTGAAAGTGTCTCAAAATATGGTACAACGGTCATAGATTTTAAAACAGCAGGAATCGATTTTTACGCTGTTGATGTTCAGGGAAGTCCAGATGTGCCCAGAGAATGGGAATTAAACTTTGTCAATAAATCTATAACAAGAAAAGATAACACTATTGTTTTAGGAGATTTTAATACGCCTTATGAATCCATCTATTTAAAGCAATTTAAAAAAGATTTTAATCAAGCGTTTAACAAAAAAGGGAATGGTTTTAGAGAAACGTGGTTTTATAATATTCCGTTATTGTCGTTAGATCATATTTGGGTGTCTAAGGATTTAAAGGTTTTGAAAACCGAAAAGTTTTTCACTACGGAATCTGACCATAGTATGCTAAAAACCTTTATAAGAAGATGAGTTTATAACTCCAATTCCATCCACATAGGTCTATGGTCTGATATATAATATTTTAAATATTTTTTGAAATTTGGAACACTAGATTGCCAAAGATTTTCGAAAATAGCACTGTCAAAATCAAATACACCGTGGCTAGTAATTTTAGATTTTAATGCGGGTAAAAAAGCAATTTGATCGTATTGTTTATCATTATTAATATTAGAATAAACCTGAGTAGAATGTTCAGGAAGTTTTAAACCACGCTTCATTAACGCTTCATAAGTTTCGTCTCCAACTTCAACTTTTGGGATATTAAAATCTCCCATGGTTATTATGTTTTTTGAAAAAGAGTATTTTGAGTTTTTACTTAATTCGGCATAACGTGAAATGGCATAAGCTTCAAGTGAGCGTCTTTCAATATCTGCTTTCTTTTCACTTCCAAAGAAAGAATGAACGGTTATAAAAATGAGCTTATTATTATTCCATTCAAAAGAGCACAAATAAGGATTTCTATCAAAGCCATTAAATTTTGTGTTTACGCCTTTAATTTTTATATATCTATGGTCTTTAGGAGGAATAGAAATTTCTGCAATTAAATTTAAAAGTTGCACTTTTTCGTTGTTATAAATAAAGGCAGAGCGTTCGTTATTTCCGCTTTTATCAGAAAAAATTAAATCGTAGTAAGTTGGGAGTTCTAGCTCAATATTGTTTAAGCCTTCAAGGTTTTGATTTGTTTCTTGTATGGCAATAATATCAAACCAACTTATAATTTCTGCAATTAGCTTATAATGTTCATTCCAACGTTTCTGTAAGCCAAGGTTAGCAATATTCCAAGTAGCAATTAATAGTTTGTCATTAGATTTTTTTGGAATTTTCCGCTTAGCTTTATGTGTTAACAGATTTTCAATTTCTTGATTGAGATCAAAATCATAAACAAAATTTGGTTTTGGAAAAGCAGGCATGATATAACGATTTGATTTTTATAAAGTTATGAATTTATTCTGAAATTTCAATCCATCGTTTGGCTTCATTGCCAAATTCATCTACAACGGTAATGAGGTGCTTGCCTTGCTTAGGAATAATGGCTAATTCATGAATATCTTTGGTACTTCCAACATAGGTTTCATCTACATACCAAAATACCGTGATTCCAGGTTTTGAGTGGGCTATTTTCAGTACCAAATCGTTAGTTTTTCCATTAAAATCTTTTGGTAAAAAAATAGTATTATTTTCCTTTGGATAAATAAATTGCATAGTCATAGTGGATTCTCCTAAACAATCATTTCTAAATTTTGGTAAGGGTCTGTAAAACGGGTTTTTAGTTTTATAATAATAAGCCATGAGCGGAGGCAGGACAAACCAAGAGGTGTTTTTTATGTTATTGATGTCTTCACAAGATGAATTAACTTGATAGGTTTCCGTTTTATCCAGATGAACAAGGATATGATATGGACAAGGTTTTGTTTTAAGTCCGCTTATTTGAATAAATGCGGTTTCAACATCTTTACAATTTGGAGAGGCTCTATACCCGCTTTTTTTACAGATAGGGACTTCTTGCATCTCGTCAAAAGGTTTGGCAAACCACTCACTATTGGGTAGCAAATCAAATACATCAAATAAAATAGGAGCAGCTGCTTGCACACCAACCAAACCTGGTCGTCCTTCACCATCAGCATTACCTACCCAAACACCAACTACATAATCTTTTGTTGAGCCAATGGCCCAGGCATCACGGAACCCAAAACTAGTCCCTGTTTTCCAAGCTATTTGTTTAGAACCATCATAAAACTCCCAACTTTCATCACCTTCAGGACGGTTTACTTCCTTTAAACTTTCGTAGGTTAAATAAACAGAAGCGGCATCAAATAACGTTTTATCTCGGGTTTTTTTTCCGAAGTCAATATTTTCCGAAGCTAAAAAAGTGGGTTCACAAAACTCATTGCTATAATACTCACTTGAAGTTTCAGAAAAATGATTTAAGGTTGAAGACAACGCTGCGTAGCTTTTGCATAAATCCCAAAGGTTACTTTCGGCACCACCCAAAATAAGCGACAACCCGTAATGATTGGCGTTGTATTTTAAATCTTTTAGGTGAAGCGTTTTTAAGTAATGATAAAACCGATCTAGCCCAAATTCCTGAAGCATTCTAACAGCAGGCACATTTAAAGAACGCGATAAAGCTTTGCTTGCAGGAACAGCACCATCATAGGTTTTGTTATAATTTTCGGGATTGTAACTTCCAAATTGAGTGGGAACATCTGCTACTAATGTATTGGGGAGCAAATCACCTGCATCTAGCATAGCAGCAAACAAAATGGGCTTTAAAATACTTCCTGTACTCCTGGGTTTATCTATAATATCCACATCTTTTTGATGGGTTTTATCAGTTGGTGAATTGCCAACATAGGCTAAAACCTGACGTGTTTTTACATCTAAAATTAAAACGCCTGCATTGTAAATTTCATTCTGACTTAATTGATTGTAATGGGTTTTTACAATTTGATTAACACGTTTTTGCAAGTGCATATCAATAGTGGTTTGAATACGTTTACCGTTATAGGATTGTGATACTTTTTGCAATAAATGAGGAGCTATTTGAGGTAACGGATAGGGTTTTTGCGGTAAACTTTCGGCTATTGATAAGGTGTAGGTTAACGAATCTATCACCTTATTTTTCAATAATTTTTTAAGAAGTGTATTTCTTTTTTTTAATAAACGCTCATGGTTTTTTCCAGGATATATAAGGCTTGGAGTATTGGGTAAAACGGCTAAAGTAGCGGTTTCTGCCCAAGATAATTCGTTAGGATTTCTATTAAAATAGCGCCATGATGCAGCATCTAGTCCCACAACGTTTCCGCCAAAAGGTGCGTTACTAGAATAGTATGCTAGAATTTGATCTTTGCTTTCACGAAGTTCTAATCGCGTTGCTAAAATAATTTCTATAAATTTTTCAAAATAGGTGCGTTTTTGATTTTTTCTAGATAACCGAATGACTTGCTGCGTTAAGGTGCTTCCGCCTCGTTTTATGCCGCCGGATTTTAGATTGTCTCGTAATGCTTTAAAAATAGACACAGGATTAAAACCCGGATGTTTGTAAAAATATTCATCTTCAAACTGAATGATACAGGTTCTGAATTTCTCTGGAATACTATCGTTTTGTGGGAATCGCCATTGTCCATCGTCAGCTATTTGCGCTCCCAATAATTTATTTTTTGAACTCGTAATAACTGTAGCTGTCGGGTCTTTAAATAATTGGTTTGGCAAACAAAAATAATAGGTAATTAAAAGCACAGCTATAATTGCTGACTTTATTTTATGACGTTTTATATAAGCTATTATTCGTTTCAAGTTTTAAATGAAGTGTCATTGCGAGGCACGAAGCAATCTGTTCAATTTAAAAAGATTGCTTCAGTCATGCTTCCTTCGCAATGACAGTTATTTGTTAAATTCATACTCGCGTTCAACTTTACATATTCGTACGTTATACCAACTATACCAATCTTGTCTGCCTTTTTGTTGCGCAACAAGATGGTCTGTGTGTTGTTTCCAATTTTTAATAGCTTCTAAACTTTCCCAATAACTTACCGTAATTCCAACATAATTTCTGGCGCTATCCAATCCTATAAATCCTGGTTGTTGTTTGGCAAGTTCTTCCATAACGTTTGCCATGTCTGAATACCCTTTAATGTTTTCATTTTGGGTTGAGGTGAAAATAACTGCGTAATAAGGTTTGAAGTTTTCCATAAATCAAAAATATTAATTGAGCTATTATTACGATAGAAACGAAGTAATCTCTCTATTTTAAATTCAAAGAAAGATTACTTCAGTCATTCTTCCTTCGTAATGACGATATATTTTATTTTTCAACCGTTACCCATTGTCCATTTGCTCGTACTAAATAATCGTTATCATACATAGCTTCCGCTTGAATTCCTAGCAAATAATAGGTTCCTAAGTAGGAGGCATTTAGCATAACACTAAACGTTTTGGTGCCATGATTTCCTTTTTCTGGCAAGTCAAAATAGAAATTTACACGATCGTCTCTAATGTCGGTATAACGTGCTTGACTCACTGTTGTATCACCAAAATCGGTAAATCGGGTATTGACAATTTCCCAACCAGATGGGAATATTTCGGTTAATGCTACGTCATTGATGCGTTCATTTTTTAAATTACTAACGCTTACCATTGCCACAAAATCTTGACCTTGTTGTAACTTAGATACATCTATTTTATTTCCCTTTAAATCTTTGTATTGCACAGAAACGCTTAAACCGCGTTGTTCTGCTAATTCTTGTCCTAATGGCAGCTTTCCTGAATTTAAAACACGCACATAAACGACATTACTTATATCGTTTTTTACCGAGATAGTATTAGCGCCTTCAATAACTTTGATATCACGTTGCGCAATAGCATTTTTGGTGTTGATGGTTTCAGATTTTCCGTTAACACTATAGGTTACTTTTAGTGCTTTTCCTCCGTTTGCATTTACCATTTTTGCCATAGCCAATAAACTATAGGCGGTGGTTTGTGTGCTCATCCATCGGTAACTTGACAAATCTTTGGCAATATATTCAGCAAGTTCTCGCATGTTAGAGTTTTTAGTGAGCACCATAGTTTCTAAGGCCATAGCACGATTTCTATCTACCGAACCATAGGTGTAATAATTGTAATCATGAGGTTTGAAGTTGATGTTGGCTGATTTAGAAATGTTATCACTAGCTTCTTTTTGTCCAACCAACGCATACGCAGCAGCCAAACGCCATTTGGCTTCATTTGAGATTTCCGAAAACTCTCGTAAACGGTTCATACTAGCTAAATCTGGACTTCCTGCTAATGCCAACGTGTATAAACGATATGCTTGTGCGAGATCTGAATTGTAACTTCTATAACTTGGTCTCCAATCTCTAGCAGCTTGTTTTTGGTATTGAATCCAGTTGCTTTTAAAAGTTAATGGTAACACATAGCCTTTTTTCTCGGCTTCTATCATAAAATGACCTGCATAACTAGTACCCCAATCATTCGTGGCGTTTTCTCCCATCCAATAACTCAAGCCTCCATTAGGTTGTTGAAAGTGACCTAAGCGAATAATCCCATTTTTGATATTGTTTTCAATATCTTTTTTCTTGTCGGCTGTTAAATCGAAAATATCATTTAAGAATAACTGCGGAAATACGCTCGAGGTGGTTTGCTCCACACAACCATGAGGATACTGGATTAAGTACTGTAATCTGCGAGAAAAATCCATTGGAGGCAATGTTGAAAACTCAATGGTTGCCGAATTTGTTCCAGGTACACCAAAGGTTGAAAAGTCAAGAGTTTCACTGGCATTTGCGGTTACAGTTTTATCAATTGCTTTTGATGTGATTGGGTTTGGATTAACAACATCTATGTCTACCTTATAAGTTGATTTTTCGCCATTTCCTGAGGCAATAACTTCAACAGTATTTATACCTTTTGCTTTGCTAACATCCAATTCAAAATACGTCATTTGTTCATTTGGTTGTGCAAATGTTAAAGCTTTGGTTTGGTCGCCAACAACTGAAATCCCATGACTTAATTTTAAACTAATGTTTACGTTTTTCACTTGAGGTTCCATAGCAAACACCGTTACTGGTAAGGTTACTTTTTCTCCTGGGCTTAATTTCCGCGGAAGCGAAGCCAATACCATCAACGGTTTTTTAACTTGAACAGATTTGTCGGTGCTTCCGTAAGCTTCACTTTTATTATTTCCAGCCACAACCATAGTGCGAACTGCACCAATATAGTTTGGCATTTTAATGATATGTTTAGCTGTTTTTCCTGCTTCTAACGTGAAAGGGCCTAAATAGGTAACTACGGGTTTAAACCGATTGGCTTTTTTGTTTTTTCCAGCTAAAGCACTGCCGTCACCACCAATAGCAAATACTTGATCGATACTTCCGCTGTATGCGCCAATAACATCATCAAATACATCCCAAGTTTTTACACCTAGGGCTTCTCGTTTATAAAATTCATCCCAAGCATTCGGAGTTTTAAATCGGGTTAAATCCAATAAACCTTCTTCAACCATCGCTATAGTATAGGTCATGGGTTTTTTGTTTTTTTCAGAAACAGATACTTCAAAGGTTTGCTCGGGGCGTAATACATCGGGCATTTTTAATACGGGGTCCAACTTGGTGTTGGGATCTTCAACCATCATAGGAATAATGCCATACAACCGAATAGGTAAATCATTGGCTGTAATGGCGTGAGGCTGTAATAGTGAAATATTGATGAACACATTAGGCGCCATATCTGATGTTACAGGAATCTTGACTGTAGTTTCGCCTTGTTGAGTTTTTACCCATTTGTAATCCAATACTTCGGAGCCGTTTTCAATGCTCACTAGTGCACGACCTTCACTACCCGATTGAAAGGTAATAGTTGCAGTCTCGCCCACATTGTACTGTTCTTTATCAGCCGAAAACACTAACATTTTAGCAGCTTCTTTATCTCCCGGTGGCGTATACCAATTTTTGTAGAAATAGGCAGTTCTACCAGTTGCGTGACCACTTACAGGGTCTGAAATTCTGATAAGGTAGCGTCCGCGTTCGTTATCAGGGATGTTTAAATTAAAATGACCTTTTCCGTTTGCATCTGTATTTACTTTGGTATATAAATATGGTCTGTGATAGGTGCTTGACACATAACTGGACAGATTATCGTAAGATGAACTCCACCACCAGCGCCACTCAATTTTATAGATTTTTACTTGTAGATTGTTGCGTTTAACGGGTTTGCCTTCGGCATCAACCACAACCACATCAAAGGTTTGATTTTCGTCTGTATAGAATGAACCATAAGCATTTCCTTTAGGAGAACGCAACCCAACAAACGATTTGTAAGGTGCATATTGTTTTGTAAACGCATCCATAGAAAAGTCGCCTCCATTTTCGAAAGCACGCACTAAAAACTGAACATTTAACATACCAGGCGCATTGTTACTAACCTCTAGTTTGTTGTTTATTTTGGCTGTGCCGTTTTCGTCTACTTTTCCCTCAAAGACATTAACCTCTTCAGTATTAAATTGACGCGTAGGGTCGTTAAAGGTATAGTCCTTATAATTTTTAAAACCTGTATAAGACGGACTTATTTTTGCTTTAATTTCTGCTTTTAGGTTTTTACCAGGAGCGCCATGAAGCCAAGTAACATCGAGTGTTCCTTTAAGCGGTTCGTTACTTGTAAGAACTTCATTTTCAAAATCCACTTTAATTTTAAGACGATTTGGTTTAACCGTTTCAATTTTTAAGCCTTTGTAAAACGTAGCGCCTCCAACCGATACTTTGGCGTTATAATTTCCTGTGTTGTCTTCAGAAGATGTTGGTACAGTGAATTTATAGAAATTATTAAGATTATCAGCTGTAATATTTTTATAAACCAATTTGCCATTTGGGTCTGTAATTTCGAGTTTAACAGGATGCCCTTTTGGTAACGGATTGGTTTCATCATTTAAAATAAAGGTAAGATGCAACGTGTCTCCAGGTCGCCAAACACCACGCTCACCATACAGATAACCTTTAAGTCCGCGTTGTAATTTATTTCCAGACACATCAAATTTACTTAATGATAAGGAGTTGCCATCTGCAAGTTTTAAGTAAGTCGTATTTTTGCCTTTTGTAACAATAGCAAAAGCTGCATTTTTATTTAAATCGAATAAGGTTAAACCGTCTTCATCGGTTATTTTGCTAGCCAATTCTTGTTGCTGAAAATTGTAAAGTTTTATAGTAGCATTAGCTTCTGGGTTCGTGGTTAAAATATTGGTAACCGCAAAGTAATACGAATTATTGGCGCCTTGTTTTGCAATAACACCAAGGTTTGATGCTAACAAGTTTTGAGATACAATTTTTGATTCGTTGTAATACGCCTCATGGCATGGGTTATTTTCTTCACGCCAATTATAATTGTAGTCTTTGTAGCGGTAGGTGAGGTTATCCCAATATTGTTCTTCTCGTAATTCTTCATCTTCGGTAATGGGTTCGTTATAATCGCTGTCATAATAATCGTCTTCGTGGTAATCATTATAGCCATCATCTTCAGAATTACTAACGGAAGCATTTGCAGTACAATCGTATAAAGAATAACTTTTACTGAAACTCAATTCTACACGATATATAGCGCCAGGATCCGCTTGAAAAAATTTAGACAAATCAATACTATAGGCTTTCCATTTTCCTGTGTTTTCTGCTTCGGTTTGAAGTTGAATGGTTTGTTTGGCTATGCGTCTACCTACTTTTCTAATGTTATAAGTATTGTTGCTATTTAAGTTATCATCTTGTAAAAACTGAAGAATGTTATCTTGAAAAATTTTAATAATTCTAACATCAACAGCACTAAGGTTAACCGCTTCAAAATTGAATTTTAATTCTTGTGAATTTGGTAAAATGGTTCCGTTGCTAATAAGGCGAACGCTAGGTTTTAAGTCTTCAAAAGCTATGGCTTCCGAAAACGGTTTTTTAAGTTTAAATCCGTAGGTGTTGGTTATACCTTGAAACACATCTACCTGAATATTGCCAACTAATTTGCTATCTGGATATACTTTTAAAACATTGCCATCAACAATATACTTTGGGTTTTTCACCTTTTGAATGCTTACTAAACCATCAAAATTTTGTTGTTTTTTTAGAGGGTCTGAAAAGTTAATTGATACATACTGTTCGGGTGATTGTACCACATCCACATCCACAATAGTAAAGTTGTTGATTCCTGGAATAAGCACTGTGTTTTCTCCTTTATTTTCCGCTTTTATAGGAGAGCCATTCCATGTTAGCAGAATATTGCTATCGTCTGTTTTTCGGTTAATGCTATCAATTTTAAATTCGAAAACTTTGGCATTTTCAGAAGCTTCATTGAACACAATGGGCAGGTCTTTTCCACTTTGAGTTGCCTTAACTAATTGTTTTGCTTTTTTTAAAGATATGACATCGGCAGAGCGCATCATGGCATTTAAATACTGCCATTCTTTGCTGTAAGATTGTAAATTGTTGGTTATAATAGTAAAACTGGGTGTAATGGTTTTAAACTGAAAGGTGTAGGTTTCAAAATCGTTAGGGATGTCTTTATAAATGTCATCTAATTTGACGCTTACTGTATATTCAGTAGAAGGATCTAAATGTTCATCAGGCATAAAAGCAAGCGTGTGCTTGTTTACAATAGTTAATGTTCCTTCAACGTAAGGCGATATGGAAACAATATCATTGGTAATTTTTTGTCCCATTTCCCATCCTTCAACTTCTTTAGCAAGATTAATTTGAATAGGATCTGCTACTGAAACTAACCCAGCAGATGTATAACTGATATAATCTCGAAATTTAAAAATATTGTTTGTTTCAACGGGGTTTTTTTT
>TARA_R110002033_G_scaffold35382_6_pt1 | contig 16590 bp, 20 predicted proteins | sample TARA_R110002033 | Tara Oceans TARA_R110002033 (sample SAMEA4397051) | marine metagenome | biome: Polar Biome; feature: [SRF] surface water layer (ENVO:00010504); material: water (ENVO:00002006), including particulate matter (ENVO:01000060) such as... | depth 5 m
ATCACCTTTTCTTTATCCTCTTCTTTATTGTAGAATCGAAAAAATGAGGTTTCCATACCATAGGCAAGAATCACATTAATGAAAATCATGTAAGCAAAAATCATTGAAACTTTCCCGTACTCAGCTTTAGGAAGTAAATCAGTATAAAGAGGTACTAATATAAAAGAAAACATCTTCGGTAAAACTGTTGCCAGTCCGTAAATTGCTGTTTGCTTGAATAAATTTTTATATAATCCCAAAGTGGTATGTATTATTAATTTTAAAAGGCAAAAATAACTATTTATGTGATTAAAACAGTGCTGTCACTAGATTCATTCACTGACTGTAAATTGTCTAGAATTAGAACGGAATTATGTAGCAGTTATTTCACTAGGTTTTCCTGATTGCTACTTCCTAACAATTAGCTCAAACCATTTTCATCAATCATTTTTAAGAAATGGAAACCTCTAGGAATATAGCCTTGATTAAAGTAAAAACGTTGTGCTGTAAAGTTATTGGTATAAGCATCAAGAACAATCATGGTACAACCCTCTTCGCGCGCTCTAGCATCCATAAAATCAGTCATCATTTTACCCAAACCTTTAGAACGATGTGCAGGGTCTACAATAAAATTATCAATCTCGATATATTTACCAGACCATAATTTATATCCCGTCCAGAAACCTGTAAGTGCTACACAAGTATCTTTTTCATAAATAACCAACTGCTTGTAATTGTGTGGAATCATTTCTTTAAGATAGGATTCGTATTTTTCTAAGGTAAATTCTGGATATAAATGCTTTACGATTTCGAGTTCAGCGCGCATTTCTTCAAGCGTTGACAGTACTTTGATAGTTAACAATGTTTAATAGGGTATTAAGTTATTTGTAGGATAAAAATAGGTAAAAAAAAAGAGTCTCAAATAATGAGACTCTTTAATTCTTATAAATTTATTCTAGTACAATTACAATGCATTATAAATTTTAGGATCTAAAATTAGATTTTTTATCCTTTTAAAGCTTCAGCTCCACCTACGATCTCTAAGATCTCGTTAGTAATCGCAGCTTGACGTGCTTTATTGTATGTTAATTTTAATTGATTTCTCAATTCGGTAGCATTATCTGTTGCTTTATGCATAGCGGTCATACGTGCTCCATGCTCAGATGCAAATGAATCACGAATACCTTTATACAACTGCATTTTTAATGACTTTGGGATTAACGTTAGGACGATTTCCTCTTTTGAAGGTTCAAAAAGATAATCACCAGTTGAAGCAACCACATCAGACTCAATTGGCGCTAACGGTAAAAATTGTTCTGTTTGAACGATTTGTGTTGCAGCGTTTTTAAACTGATTGTAAATTAACTCAATTTTGTCGTATTCACCAGAAACAAATTTCTCAGTCAAAGTATCTGCAAGTACAGCTACATTGTCAAAAGTCAAGTCATCATAAATAGCACTTTCGTTTGCAATTACGTTACTCACTTTATCAAGCACATCGTTTCCTTTTTTACCAATAGCAAAAACATCCACTTGTTTTCCAGCATAAAATTCAATACGACTTTTAGCACCTTTAATTGCATTTGTATTAAAAGCTCCAGCTAATCCTCTATTAGAAGTAACCACAACTAATAACACTTTATTAATTTCGCGTTGCGTAGTAAAATCACCACCTACTTCACCTTCCAGTGTTGCAGAAAGATTCTGTAGCAATTCTGTCAGCTTTTCGGCATAAGGGCGCATTGCAGTAATCGCATCTTGTGCTTTCTTTAGCTTTGCAGCAGAAACCATTTTCATCGCTGATGTGATTTGCATCGTTGATGAAACGGAAGTAATTCTATTACGGATTTCCTTTAAATTTGCCATTGTCTTTTTAAGTATTAAATAGTAAGTATTAAGTAGTAAGTAAAGGCAAGACCTTAATAATTACTACCTAATACTTAATACTTTTTTAGTTATATTTTGCTGAAACTTCTTTTGCTACATTTTGAATTACATCTGTAATTTCGTCAGTAAGCTTTCCTGCTTTTAAAGCATCAAGAGTTGCTCTGTGTTTGTTGTTTAAGAATTCTAAGAAATCTTTCTCAAATTCTTTCACTTTTTCAACAGGAACATTTTTCAATAAGTTTTTAGAACCAGCGTAGATAATTGCAACTTGGTCTTCAACAGTATAAGGATCATTTAAACCTTGTTTCAAGATCTCAACGTTTCTTCTACCTTTTTCAATTACATTTAAAGTAACTGCATCTAAGTCAGAACCAAATTTAGCAAACGCTTCCAATTCACGGAATTGTGCTTGATCTAGTTTCAAAGTACCTGCTACTTTTTTCATTGATTTAATTTGAGCATTACCTCCAACACGTGATACCGAGATACCTACGTTAATCGCTGGACGAACCCCTGAGTTAAACAAATCTCCATCAAGGAAAATCTGACCATCTGTAATCGAAATTACGTTTGTTGGGATATATGCAGAAACGTCACCAGCTTGAGTTTCGATAATAGGTAAAGCAGTCAATGAACCACCACCTTTAACGATACTCTTTAATGAATCTGGTAAATCGTTCATATTTTTTGCAATTCCATCATCAGCGATTACTTTACAAGCTCTTTCTAATAAACGAGAGTGCAAGTAAAAAACGTCTCCAGGGTATGCCTCACGTCCCGGTGGTCTTCTTAATAAAAGAGAAACCTCACGGTAAGCAACAGCTTGTTTAGATAAATCATCATAAACAATTAAAGCTGGACGACCTGAATCTCTAAAGTACTCACCAATTGCAGCACCTGCGAAAGGAGCATACACTTGCATTGGAGCTGGATCAGAAGCATTTGCAGCAACGATAATGGTATATGCCATTGCTCCTTTTTCTTCTAACATTTTAGCGATTCCTGCTACAGTTGATGCTTTTTGCCCAATTGCAACATATATACAAAATACAGGTTTTCCTGCATCGTAAAATTCTTTTTGATTTAAGATAGTATCGATACAAACAGTTGATTTACCTGTTTGACGGTCACCAATAACTAGCTCACGTTGTCCTCTACCAACTGGGATCATAGCATCAACTGCTTTTACACCTGTTTGTAATGGCTCAGTAACTGGCTGACGGAAGATAACTCCAGGAGCTTTTCTTTCTAACGGCATTTCGTATAATTCTCCACCAATTGGTCCTTTTCCGTCGATAGGAAAACCAAGAGTGTTTACTACACGTCCTACCATTTGTTCTCCTACTTTAAGAGAAGCGATACGTTGTGTTCTTTTTGCAGTAGATCCTTCTTTGATTCCTGTTGATGGTCCTAAAAGTACCACACCAACATTGTCTTCTTCAAGATTTAGTACAATAGCCTCAAGACCATTGTCAAATTCTACTAATTCTCCATATTGCACATTCGAAAGCCCGTAAATACGAGCAATACCATCTCCAACTTGAAGTACCGTTCCTACTTCCTCTAGTGTAGCACCAGATTCAAAACCTTCTACTTGCTTTCTTAATATTGCTGAAATTTCAGCAGGTTTGATTTCCGCCATCTTAATTTATAATTTAGACACTTAAATGTGTAATAAAAATTAGTTACTTAATTCTCTTTTTAATACTTGTAATCTGTTAGCAACAGAAGCATTGTATTGCTTGTCACCTATCGTTATAATAAAACCACCTATAATTGCTGGATCTACGATATTCTCAATTGTAATTTTCTTATCTGATAAGGTTGCAATCTTAGCTAAAACTTTTGCCTCTAAAGCTGCATCCATAGGAATAGCTGTGGTAACCTTAGCTACTTCAACACCATTCATAACATCAAATAAAACATTATACTCAGATGCTATAGCTTCTAAAATTTCAAATCTTTTGTTTTCATATAACAATCGAAATAAACTTTTAGTCACATCATTAGCACTTGCAAAAACTTCTAATAAAGCGTTTTGTTTTTGTTCTACTTTTAAAGTAGGATTTTCAATAAAACTACTTAATTCTGCATTTCCTTTGATAGTAGAAGCGATCATTTTCATATCCTCACTAACTGCTTCAGCCACACCTTTTGATTGTGCTATCTCTAAAATTGCTTTTGCATAACGAATTGCTGCTCTAGTTCCTGACATAATTTTAGTTTAATTTTACGTCACCTAACATATTCTCAACTAATTTAGTTTGAGCTTCTTTGTTAGATAATTCGTTTTTCAATAATTTTTCAGCGATATCTAATGATAAAGTAGAAACATGAGATTTTAATTCAGCCATAGCTGCATTTTTCTCTGATGCGATAGCTGCTTTAGCTTGTTCGATCATGCGTTCTCCTTGAAGTTGTGCTTCAGCTTTAGAATCAGCAATCATTTTATCTCTCATTTCACGTGCTTCTTTTAATAAAGCGTCACGCTCAACTCTAGCTTCTTGCAAAATACGTTCGTTACTAGCTGTTAAATTTTGCATTTCAAGACGAGCTGATTCAGCAGATGCTAATGCACTGTTGATAGACTCCTCGCGGCTTTTTACAGCTCCTAAGATTGGTTTCCAAGCAAATTTTCTTAAAAGAATAAAGAAAACAACAAAGATAATTGTTGTCCAAAATATTAAACTCTCTGGTGAAGTTAATTGCATAAACTTATGTTTTAAAAATTGTTTTTGTTTTTTGTAAAAAAACTTCCTGTAGCCAACCGCTACAGGAAATTTTAAATTTTAATTACTGTGCGATTAACGCAACAACAACTGCGAAAAGTGCAACACCTTCAATAAGTGCAGCAGCGATAATCATAGCAGTTTGGATTTTTCCAGCAGCTTCTGGTTGACGAGCGATAGCATCCATTGCAGATCCACCAATTTTTCCAATTCCAAGTCCTGCTCCGATTACTGCTAATCCAGCTCCAATTCCAGCTAATACCATAATAGTAAATTTATATAGTTAATAATTATTAAAACACATTTTAATGATGATCATGCTCTGCTACAGCTTGACCAATGAATAATGCTGATAACAACGTAAACACGTATGCTTGTAAAGCTGCTACTAACAATTCTAGTACACTCATGAATAATACAAAGGCTCCAGAAACAGGAGAAATCCATACTGTATCAAAAATGAAGATTAATGAAACCAAACTCAAAATGATAATGTGACCTGCTGTAATGTTAGCAAACAAACGAATCATTAATGCAAATGGTTTTGTAAGCATTCCTATCAATTCTACAGGAATCATAATTGGCGCTAACCAAACCGGTACTCCTGGCGTATTGAATATGTGACCCCAATAGTCTTTGTTTCCGCTTAAAGTTGTAATGATGAAAGTGATCAACGCCATTACAAAAGTAAAGTAAATATTTCCAGTTAAGTTTGAACTAAAAGGGAAAAAAGGAATCAAACCAATAAGGTTGTTAATCCAGATGAAGAAAAATATTGTCAAAAGGTACGGCATGTACTTTGCATATTGTTTCTCTCCAATGTTAGGTCTAGCAATATCATCTCTAACAAATGTTACAAGAGGCTCTAAGAAACCAGCAAGCCCTTTTGGTGCTAATTGGTTTTTCTTGTATGAACGCGCTACTACTAAAAATAGAAAGAACATAACAAGTGCCGCCATGAACATTGAGAAAACGTTCTTAGTGATTGAAAAATCTAGCGGTCTTGCATCAAATGCAAAAGCACCATTTTTTCTATCATCTTCAGATAAATTTTCATATTTATCAGCGTAAAAAATAACTTCTTTAAAACGAACTAATTTTTGTCCATTGACATCGATTACGTGTTCCCCTTCGTTATCATGGTGAAAAGCTTCAGAAGAGAAAACTTCTAAACCGTTATTCGTCCATAAAATCACAGGTAAGTAAAACGAAATAGGATGACCACCCCAATCAGCAATGTGAAATTCATGAGAATCCCCAATGTGATCATTGATTAATTCTGTAGCATTGAATTTTTCTTTCTCGGGTGCAGCGTGCGCCCCGTGTTCTGCAACAGCTTCATTAACAACAGAAATACTGTCAACCGCTGGATTTGCAAATCCAAAGTAAGGAATACTGGCTACTAAAGCAACTAATAAGAACTGAACAGGTTTATTTGAAAATACCATTATTAAATTGTTGTCTAATTTACGTTTCAAAATTTTTTGCAAATGTACATAATTTATTCAGAATTGAAAATATATCAATTAGTTTTTAAAAAAGATGTACAAATTTGCCTTGTAATTATATTTTAATCTGCGCCTTACTTCTTGTTAATTAGTCGAATAGCAAAAAATGTTTCGAAAAATAAATATAAAAAGTAGGGAATAAAGAATATTGCGACATCTCCTATTTTACTTACCATTTCTGAGCGTAATAAAGGGATTAAAAATACTACAGCTGCCAACATTTTTATTAAGCTAATTCCCATAAAAGCAAATCCTGTATTTTCAGGAAAGTTGTGATTTACAAATAGTAAAAAGGAATATGAAAATAACGTGACAATGATGTGAAATGCATAAATACTCCAAGTCGAATAAAAGAAGCTAGTATTGCTAAAAACATTCGAAACAATTAAGTATTGAGCTAAAATCAATGCTATTGAAAAGGGAATTAAGTATTTAACAAAATTTATAAGTACTTTCATTAGTCTTCTTTGTTTAGGTTTTTTACCTGCTTAGTGACGTTGAATAGCGCCAAAAAAACAGATAACAGTGATAATATAATGGTAAATATTGATGAGTTAGTATATTGCTTATCTAACCACATTCCTAGATAAGTAAATGCAAAAATGATCACTCCCATTTGAAAAGGAATATTCATTAATACCACCCACTTGTTATTTACCTTTTTGTTTGGTTTCTTTTCCATCGCTTAGCATTAATTTACTTGAGCTGTCGCTCATTATACAACTAGCACTAAAATCGGCTCCTGGTTCTACAGCTAATTTCCCCACAGTGACCTCGCCTTCAATACTTGCTTTTGCCTTGACATTAAGAAGTTCGTTAACTTTCACCTTCCCTTTTAGCTTGCCTTCAATATCAGCGTTGTTGCACACAACATCCCCAATAATTATTCCTGATGGTCCTAACACTAACCTTCCTGTTGAAACAAAATTACCTGTTAACTCGCCATCAATTCTAAAATCTGTTTCGGTCACGATATCGCCTGTGATTTTTGTTCCTTCAACGATTCTATTGGTTTTTCCAAATACCTCAGGATATCCTGTGTTTTTTTTATTAAACATTTTTATTGTTTTTTAAATTCTAAATAGTCCTCCAAGTTCTTATTGATTTGAACTATTTTATAGTTATCTGTACTAATTGTAATATATGCTGCCGCTATAGAAAACTCCTTGGTGTTCTTTAAATAGTTAGCAATATCAATTGCATCAGCCTCAGATCGTAATCCATGTATTGTAATAAAATTATCTTTTAAAGTATAATTATCGAATGAATAACTCATATTAGGAGATGCAGTAGTTGCTATCCATTTTTTAATTTTTGCCTCTACAACTATAGTTTGCTCATCGCTAAGCGTACCTACTTTATATAGTATGTTCCATTTGTTTGAAGGCACTTTTGTGAAAACTAGCGCTTCTAAGGTAGGTATATCTTTGTTTAAAGTAAGTGTTGCACTTTTACCTTCGGCACTGTTAGGGTAATTTGTTGCTACAAACTGCAAATTCTTTTTGTATGCTTGCAAACCTGCCACTTTACCAATGGTAGTTGCTTTAAGTAGCTCAAATTTAGACACTATCTCCTCAGCTGAATATTGTGTAATTAAATTTTCTAAATTAGTTAAAACCGTTGCGTAATCTCCCTTTTCATATTCAGCATATAATTTATTATAAACATCATCAGGAGTTCCTTGATTGAAATCTTTGTCCTGATTGACATTTGAAATTATCTGAGCATAACGTGATTCAGGGTATTTAGATACTATGAATTGTTTTGAAGCAACCGCCTTTTCTGGAGCTATGATTTGGTAAATCTTGAATAAATTATAATGAGTTGGCAATATTAATTTCTCCTCAGGATCGTTTTTAAGCAAATGCTCTAATTTGGCTGCAGCCAAATTATATTCTTTTAATTTCTCCTTGTAAATTACTCCTAGTTGGTAGTATGCTGTATTGCGTTCCTTAGCTAAACTTGCAATTTCCATCGCTGTCTTAGGTAAGGTTTTAATGTAAAAATCTGTACTGTATTCTGGCTTCATAGCAAGTGCATCTTTCGTTGCTATTTCGCCATCTATAGAATCGTTTGTTGGAATACTGTTTAAATCGATATCATTCTTCTGAGTTGATATTCTCCAGTTCCCATTTGAAGTTCTATTACCCCAATTTTTCTTAAAGATTATTTTTCCATACGCCACGGTGGTAGGATTATAGAAATAAAACAGTGCATTTCCTGCTACTGCAGTGCTAGACTCTGTACCTAATGTAGGTAGTGTTTGTAATTTATTTCCAAAACCGCTTGCCGGCGCTAAAGGATCCAAACCTGGCAAATTGTTATTTCTATCAATATTTTTCTGCTTTTCTTTAGCTTCTTCTATTGCTTTCAACTTTACTTCATCTGCTTTCTTGATTTTGTCGATATAAGTTTGGTAATAAGCTATTCTATCTTCAGATGATAGGGCTACCACTTTTAATATACTGTCATTTCTTACCGCAATATCTTCGTAATAAATTACTTCATCTAAGTCAGTACGCACTTTTTTTATGCGTAAAAACTCTCTAGTTTTTGGGTTTAACCGCACTAAAGTACTATCATAATATTTAGACGCAGTGAGATATTTAGCATCTTTAAAATAAAGGTTTCCTAAATTTCTATAATCTGAGGCGATCAAGTAATCATCGTCTTTTGCTTGATTTAACGATTGATTGTAGTATTTAGTCGCTTGGACTTGTTTGCCTTGTTGGTCATAAAATACTCCCATTTGGTAATTAAGAAGATCCAAGAAAGGACGATTTTCACGATCAACTAACAGTTTGTTGAAATGTTTTACAAAAGCTGTAGTATCTCCTTTTGTTGAATCAAATAATTCTGCTTTGCGCAAATGTGCTTGAATAAGATATTTTCTTTCAATTTTTCGATTAAGATCTATGACATTATTATAGCGTTCACGAGCGCTATCTTTTTGAGATAACTCTTCATAAAGTTGGCCTAGAATAAAATTATATCTCCCTTTATCATCATTTTTGGTAGTATATTCTATTGCCAACTTTAATTTGGCTACAGCACTGTCTTTTTCTTGTATGTTTAAAAAAGCTTCCGCTAATAAGGCGTTAGCATCTGCAAAGACTTGTTTTTTTAATTGCTTATTTGCTAGCAATAGCCTCATATTATTAATTACCACTGCATCGTTACCCAAGCGCATGTTTGTTTTTTCACGCCAAATCCTTGCTTCGTAAATATTGCTACTGTTAGTGTATTTATATAGAATAAAGTTAAAAGCGTCTAGAGCAGGTATAAAACGCTGGTCGTAGTAACGTGCTTTTCCTAACAATAAATAAGCTTCATCGATTTGAGTGTTGCGTTCCCTACCCTTGATAGACATAGAGTGTTTTTGAATTGCCTTGGTCGCTTTTTCTTCGGCAATAGTAAAGTTGGGATTACTAGTTTTTACGCCTGCATCATCAGCAGTATTGAATTGCATTTTTTCGACAGGCAATCGTGTCCAAAAATCGTCAGTTAGATTCTGCTTGATATCTTTTACCCCTTGATCTAGTGCAATTTGTCCGTTGTACAAAATATTGTATTCGGTGGCTAGAGAGTGCGAACTTCTAGATAAAAATGTGTCCTTTTTAGTAGAACAAGCTACCAATAAAACTAGGCATCCAAACGGAAACAGCAATCGACAATTAGAGTTTTTCAATGGTAAGCGTTTTTATCATTAAACTTTTTTAAAAGCTTTTTAGTATAGTAACTGGTAAAAATACGTTTCTTTTTGAGAAAGCGAAAATTATACGTAGTTATTTGACTACTGCAGTACAAGGGATACTTTGCCGTTGAATAAAAAACCCGCTTATATTTTATTTTTCGAAAATGAAAGATATAAAAAATGCCTGACCAACTTTATATAAAGTATAGTCAGGTCTCTGTACATTGTGTCTTAAACTGCAAAAAACAATTCTAATTCTTTTAAAGTTTCTGGAGATGTTTGTATGTCTTTGACCACCGCGCCCTTGTTTAATGCTACAATTCTAGTACAAACCTCAACCGTATGTTGTAAATCGTGACTAGAAACTAAGATGGTAACCTCAGGATTTTCGGCAAGTTCTTTTATAATGTTTTTTAATCTATTTACAGTTGTAGGATCTAGATTTGCAAATGGTTCGTCTAGGATTACTACTTCAGGATTTCCAATAAGTGTTGCAATGATTCCCACTTTCTTTTGGTTTCCCTTAGACAAATCGCGCAAATACTTTTTGTTATTAAGGATTTCACCGTTAAAAAACTCTTCGTATTTCGCTAATAAAGCATCAATATCTGCTTTGTTTTGTCCGCGTAAATCGCCAATGAAATAAAAATATTCCTCAGGAGTTAAATACCCTATCAAGAAACTCTCGTCTATAAATGCAGCCGTAAAGGATTTCCAAGCTTCACTGTTGTTGACTTGAATGTCTTTATTAGTGATGTGGCCCGTTGTGGGCTGGATTAAATCAAGCAGTAAACTAAAAAAGGTAGTTTTTCCTGCTCCATTATTTCCCACTAGTCCTAAGCTTTGTCCTTTTGGGATTTCAAGATTTTCTATGTTTAAAACGGTAGTATTATTGTATTTTTTCGAAAGGTTTTGTGCGTGTATCATGGTTAGAAATTAATCGGTTGTTGATTAGTTTGTTTTAAGTCAATTTTAGCTAGTTTGTTTGTAGGCAGCAATAGTTGCGTATTTCTCTTTCTTGTAAATTTTTTCGATCAAGACAAATACTTTACTTTTAAATAGTAAACCCAATACACCTAATACTGCAATGATGATAAGGCCTGTGTTTGCAGAAGCATATTTCAGTGCTAACCAATAAATAAAAACAGGCAGTCCTAATTGCGGAATGGATATAATCATGGTCTTAACGTTAAACGCTTTTTTATCTCCAAAAGCCCCTTTTGACGAGCTTAAATCTATTGGAGCTTTGTTAAAAGCACCACCTAATAATACTAATTGCGAATTGACACCAATATTATAAATAGCTCCTACAACAATAATTAAATAGGTTTCCCATCCAAAATACAAATAAAAAGAAGCCAAAATTGTGCTGACAATTGTTGCAATAACCATAAGCGACCACTTTGATTTTAAATAGTCCTTATAGGATACATTTTGTGTCATTAACAGCTGGTAATAGGAGCTGTCCCAGCCTGGTACATATTGCCCGAATGCAATTAAAAACCCTCCTGAAACAAATACACCTCCAAAGATTTTCATGGCAGAACCATACATATCTGTATTCGTGAAAAATAATAATCCGTAGAATAAAAATAAAACACTTAATCCTACAGTTGTTTTTGAACGCTTGTTTCTTTTTATTAATTTAATATCATTTTTAAGAAATGTTCCTGTATTCCCAAATTGATTTAACCATGTAAGTTGCTCTGTTCTTGCGACAGCGGTTTTTGACGAAAGTCCCGCATCTAAATAAAGGTTGCTCATCAAGAATTTAAAAGACGTATAATAAATTGCTACTAACGCAATTACAGGAATTGCAAATGCCCACTTTGTATCAAAAAAAGCATTGAAAACTGGTGCTAAATAATCAGTAATATTGAAATAATTATAATACTGTAATCCAGCAAATATTGCTACAACTGCTATAAATACACCAAGCAAATTGTCTTTATTACTGAGCAATATATTGACGAAGTTATTGATATATATTAATGAAAAAATAGCCATAAACCACATCAATACAGAGATCACGTCATAACCTTCAATCAATAAAACAATTGTGAAGGGTATGAATAGAAAAAAGTGAATAATGTTGAAAAACGAAATCATGGTTTTACCCAATGAAAAATGAACTATGGTAGGTTTACTAATCCTTAAAAGCAGCAGAGGTTTGATATTAAGCACCGGAATTTTTTGTGCCAAAAGGCGAATAGTTAAATCTACGGCAAAATAAAGAATCAGGAATTTATTGATGGCGAGAAGTGGATCTAAATTTGACTTTTTCATAATGTAGAAAGAGCCTACTCCTAGCGCTAAAAAAATAAGGATGAAGTAAAGTGCCACGAAGCCCATCAATATCTTGAATCCAAGACTTTTTGCGAAGGATGCTGATCTTGAAAAAGCTTTCCACTCAAGGTAAATAAACTTATTAATCATTGGTTTGGTTTTTTTGGTTTATAAAATTAGTACGTAAAAAGTGTAAAACGTTACACAGAAAGTAATTTATATTCTGGATAAGTGTCCATTAAATACGTCTCTGTCTTTGATGGGATGATCTTAAATACAACGAATAAAAAAAATGAGCTCAGTACTAATATGATGCTCAAGCACCAGCTGTAAAAGTCATTTTTAAATAATTGTGGAATGCTACTGTATAGCTGTACAACCATATTGAAAGGCACGAACATAATTACAGAAAAATTACCATAACGATTTATTACTTCTTCAAACAGCCATTTCTTTTCACTTTGCTTACTGTTTCTCCGTTGCTGGCGTCTCGACTGAATCAATCTGTAGATTGTAAAACTGAATACTAAACCAAAAAAGCCTAGCAAAATGATTTCTTTATAATCAGTGATTTTAAATATGGTGAATACTAAAGCACTCAAAAGAATAGTCAAGAGCAACTTTGGAAAACCAAAAAAATCTTTAAAATGTTGCCACACTAAGCCATTGTATTTTTTATACAAAGCTGCTTTTCTATTTTCTACGACTTCCATGAATCCAAAAACGCCAAATTTCTTGAACTCAACATTCAAGGCTTCATCAAAAGTAAGTTTAGGATTCTCCCGCCATTGTGTTTCAATAGCATTAGCAAGATGATCTACTAACTCCGTTTGTAAATCGTAATACTCGACGTAATGTTGGCGCGTGAAAGTATATAGTTGGTCAATTTGTACAGCGGTTAGCGGCATGGTTATTAGAAGTTTAGATTTTTTTTAATTTTGAAACGATTGTAAAGTGCTTGAAAGCCATTGTAATTTGACAATACGAGTAGAAAAACAAACAGCCATATAACAAACAACTAATAAAATTTTCTGTGAAAGTATGATTAGAATCAAAATGTTTTATCGGTTCATTATCTACACTAGACATGAAAAAGAAAACAAAAACCACCCAACCTCTATATAAAAATAGCCTGCCAAAAGTTGTTTTAAAACTTGATCGCCAAATCAGAAACAAACTAATAATTGTTAATCCTACCATTACATAAAACATACCTGTTAAAGTAGTTTGAAGAATATTTGAAAATAATTCGATACCAATACAATAACCTAAAATACTTAATGAAGTAGCAAAAACTGCGGAAAGAAATAGTACGATTAAAATTTGTTTTTTAGAGTAAGTAACTAATTTGTCTACTACAAATCGAGGTGCTTCAAAGAAAGCCCCTAACCAAGCATAACTTGAAGAAATTTGTAATTCACTTTTCCATTTCTTAAAAACTGATGTATAGACAGTCTCGAATGAGACTTCTTCATGGTTCATCCTGTCTTCAATCTCTGAAGCAATATGATCCAATACTTCTAATTTTATATCATCGTACACAAGACCGTTTAAAACTAGGGTTTGTTCTATCGTTGCGATTTGCTGGTTGGTTAGTTGCATTCTAAAAAATTAAGTAAGTTGATATTGTTTTTTGATACTGGACAATGACTTCTCATATATTTTTTTCCCTGTTATTAGAGACAAAACTCCTAAGATCAAAACTGCACAATATAATAGCTTTAAAATGTTATATTGCTCAATCCATTCCATAAAAAGACTTACTCCATTTAAACCTAAATTTACAAACCCAAATCCAAGCACCATGGGATTACTAATTTCAATTTGTAGAAAGCGTTTGCCTTTGATTTTCCTGTTTCTGAAGTAGGAGTAAAAAGAAGGAATATATGCGACCAAGAGAAAAATATAAAGCATCGCAATAAATTTTACCGGCTTGTCAAAATAAAGCGAAGATTTATAAACAACGATAAGCGCTAGTGCACTTGCAAATATTTTTGGAAACTTTAAATAATCAGCAATCATTCTCCGCTGCATCCTTCTAAATTCTTTTCTTAATATTTGCGTACGTTCTTCTTCAATTGCTTTGAACCCGTTTCTACCAAATCTTTCTTCAGCATAGTGTTTTACTTGATGAAAAGTTAGTTCAGGATCTGCCTTCCAAAATTCTTCCATACTGTTAATCATATGATCTGTAAGTTCTACTTGTAGTTCATACCATTTAATATCTTTAGAAATGATATAATTTTCGACGTAATTGATTTGTTGGTTGGTTAGTTTCATGTTCTATTGAATTGAAAATTTTCTTTGAAATTGTATGTGCTTCATTCCTAAATAAATGATAGAAAGTAAAAACACAAAAAGACAACTTATAGTTGCTACATATAAATTTTGATTGGTTAAATCCTGAGGAATACTTGATCTGATAACGACCGATAAAAAGACAATCAGAAACGTAAAACGACTGTCAAATAAATGCTTATAAGTAGAAGTGGCTTTAGATTTAAAATTCCATAATTTTATTAATAGACCAGCAGCCGCTATTGTAAAATAAGTGTAGAACAAGACATCATTTATGATTCTTAAAAATTGTAATTTACCTTGTGCAGCGGCAACAAACTGAAAACTAATAATTAATACTATTGACGATACCAGTGCTATAATTACTTCCTTTTTAAACTGGTTTGTCAATTTACTATGAACTAGTTTAGGATAAGGTGATTGTATTGAAAAAAAATTTCTAGTCAATTTGAACTCCTCACTCCAGTTTTCAAAAACCTGATTGTAAACTATTGGAAAATTATTATTAGAAACTTCCATTTCATTTTCAATTTCAGTAGCAATATGATCTAAAACCTCGAGTTTTATATCGTCAAACTTTATCCCTTTCCCAATTAAGGTTTGGTTGATGCATTCTATTTGTTCGGTTGTTAATTGCATATTCTAAAAATTAAAATTCTAAACTAGGTTTTGGGTTCACTAAACTTTGCATGTTTCTAATAAAGTCTTCTAACTCTGATAAGCGGTTAACAGTTTCCTTCTCTCCCGCTTCAGTAAGTTTATAGTATTTTCGCATACGATTATCAACCTTTGCAATTTCGACATCCAGAATTCCTTCTGCCTCCAGTTTGTGCAATGCAGGATACAAAGCCCCTTCGGTAATATTGAGTTCGCCGGCAGTTATTGCTTTTACTTTTTGGGTGATTTCGTAACCATACATCTTGCCGTTTTCCTCCAACAGCTTCATGATAATGGTGTTCAAACTTCCTTTATATAATTGTGAATTTTTCATTTCGATCAAATTTTGAATAACAAATATACATAAGATTCTTATACATAATACTTCTATGTATGCAAAATTTCAATATTTTGATTTAAAGAAACCTAATCTCTTTAGTATATTTGTAAAAAAATTATCTCATGTCATCATTTTTAAAACTAACTATAAAAGAAGTAAAACGTGAAACGCCAACGGCTGTTTCTATACTTTTTAATGTCCCACAGGAATTAAAATCTAATTACAGCTTTGTAGCTGGACAATATGTAAATATTAAATTGACGTTAGATGGTCAAGAAATTAGACGCGCTTATTCTATTTGCTCGTCTCCAGAAAGTGGTGAACTACGTATTGCTGTGAAAGCGGTTAAAAATGGTGCTTTTTCACAGTTTGCTAACACTAAATTAAAAGCAGGTGATACGCTAGAAGTGGGAACACCTGAAGGAAAGTTCACATTTGAACCTCAAGCTGATCGCCAAAAAAATTACGCAGCATTTGTATCTGGAAGCGGAATTACTCCGGTATTATCAATTATAAAGTCGGTTTTAATTAGCGAACCAAAAAGCACTTTTGTACTAGTATACGGTAATAAATCTACTCAAGAAACTATCTTTCATCAAGATTTGCACGACCTGCATTTACAATTTATGGGGCGTTTGTATATTCATTATGTCTACAGCCAAATTAAGGTTGACGAATCATTGTTTGGACGTATTGAAAAATCAACTGTGAACTTTGTCTTGAACAATAAACACAAAGAATTATCATTTGACAAATTCTATTTATGCGGACCAGAAGCGATGATAAACACTGTTTCAGGAGTGCTGAAAGAAAATAATATCAAAGAATCGGCGATTAAATTTGAACTTTTTACTTCGTCAACTGAAGAAAATGTAATTTCTGAATCGTTAGAAGGCCAATCAAAAATCACTGTGATGGTTGATGATGAAGAAACATCATTTGATATGTCTCAAAAACAAACCATTCTTGACGCGGCTTTAAAGCAGGGAATCGATGCTCCTTATTCTTGCCAAGGCGGAATATGTAGTAGTTGTATCGCTCGTGTTACTGAAGGAACTGCCGAGATGACTAAAAACTCAATCTTAACTGATAAAGAAATTGCAAGCGGTTTGATTTTAACTTGTCAAGCGCATCCTACATCTGCTTCTTTAAAAGTAGATTATGATGATGTTTAAAAACTAATAACTCATAAAAAAATCCAACCTTTTTTTT
>TARA_R110002033_G_scaffold73235_2_pt1 | contig 16582 bp, 16 predicted proteins | sample TARA_R110002033 | Tara Oceans TARA_R110002033 (sample SAMEA4397051) | marine metagenome | biome: Polar Biome; feature: [SRF] surface water layer (ENVO:00010504); material: water (ENVO:00002006), including particulate matter (ENVO:01000060) such as... | depth 5 m
TCGTTTTTGGACTGAAATTATAATGTCTATCATATTAATTCTAGCTTAAAGCACTTACAAGATTTTTAAATTCTTCTCCTCTGTGCTTATATGAGGTAAATTGGTCCAAAGAAGCGGCTGCTGGTGAAAGCATTCCTATGCCATTTTCACAGAATAATTCATCAATTTTTTCAACTGCTTTATTTAAATATTTTAATGCAAAAACTTCAATTCCAAACTCATTTGCTAATTGAAATATTTTTTCATCATTTGAGCCAATTGCAAAAATTGTTATATTATATTTTTTAATTTCTTCAAATAAAGGTTTTAAATTTGCACCCTTATCATCGCCACCTAAAATAAGATTTATTTTTTTATCTTTATATGATTTTAATGCATTTATCGTAGCATCAACATTTGTAGCTTTACTATCATCTATCCATAATCTATTTTTTTTATCAAAAAATTCTTCAACTTTGTGTTTGCCAACAACAAAAGAGTTTATAAGTTCATAATCTAATTTATCAAAAAGTATTTTACTACTTATTAGTGCCATTATTGAATCAAGTAAAAAAGGCTCTTTGAATTTTATTTTTTCTTTATCTATTCCAAACTCTTTACATAAGCAATCACTATTTTTATAAGTAATAACACAAGCATCAGTTTTATAATCTTTGAACTCTCCTGGAATAATTGCAATTTCACTCTCTACCATAAAATCTAATGGCTTTAATTTTGCTTTTTTATACTCATCAAAACTTCCATGCCAAGTAATATGATCTTCACTTATTGGAAGAAGTATATATATGTTTGGTTTTGCTTTATTTGTATAATAATTTGTAAATGAAGAAGTTTCTAGTATCCAAATATTTGCATCTTTATTTAACATTGTTAAAGGAGTTCCAATATTTCCACCACAAACACTACCTCTTTTTTCTAGCAAGTGTTGAGTCATTTCAGTAGTAGTAGTTTTTCCATTTGTTCCCGAAATCCAAATACTAAAAGGCATATTATCTGCAAATAAATCATATTCGCTTATAATATTATTAGAATTTTTAACCATATGATTAGAGGGCATTATTCCAGGGCTTACAATAGTAATATCATTTGAATATTTATCATAAGTGTCAAAATCACTATCATCATATAATTTAACATCATCAAAAGCTTCTTCTATAGCTTTTGCAGTAAGTCCTTTACCTAAAACTCTAATCATATTTTCCTCTATCTTAGATTTGTTTATCTAATTTTAAAACTTAATAGTGCAAAAAGATTTGCCATAAAAGCTATAATCCAAAATCTAACTATTATCTTATTCTCTTTCCAACCCTTGTGCTCAAAATGATGGTGAATAGGAGCCATTAAAAAAACTCTTTTTTTCCTTAACTTAAATGAACCAACTTGTAATATTACAGATACAGTTTCTACTACAAAAATAAGACCAATAATTAAAAGTAGTATTTCACTTTTCCCTACTATTGCCATGTATCCCATAAATCCACCTAAAGGTAAAGAACCACTATCTCCCATAAATACCTCAGCAGGATGAGAGTTAAACCAAAGAAAAGCAATCAATGCACCTATCATAGAAGAACCTAATATTGCTAATTCTCCTGCCATTTTAATATTTGGAACAAGTAAATATGCACTAAAAATTGCATGTCCAGAGATATAAACAATTGTTGATAAAGTAAAAAATGAAATTATCGAAGGAACAGTTGCTAAACCATCAAGTCCATCAGTTAAGTTTACAGCATTAGATGTCGAAACAATAACTAACATCCAAAAAATTATTGAATAAATGCCCATATCAAAAAGAGGTAACTTATAAAATGGAATATATAGTTCTGTAGTATGAGCATAATAATAAAGTGTAGCAGATACTATAAACGCACAGAAAAATTGTAATATAAGTTTAGCTCTAGCACTAAGTCCTGCTGAATTTTTTTGTTTGAAAATTTTTGATAAGTCATCTTGCATTCCAATTAAACAAAATAATACAAGTGTTAATAGTCCACCTACTACATAGAAGTTATTTAGTTTAACTGTTAGTAATGTTGCAATTATAGTTGAAAAAATAAATACAACTCCACCCATGGTAGGAGTTCCACATTTTATTTGATGAGATTCAGGAGCATACTCATATATAGGCTGATTTGCCTTTTTATTTTTCGCCCACTTTATGAATTTTGGCATTAAATACATAGTTAATAAAAAAGATATTAAAAAAGCAATTCCTGCACGAACTGTAATATATTGAAAGATATTGATCTCGAGATGTCTATAGAACCAGTAAAACAAATTTAAACCTTCGTTTAGATATAATCTCCGGATTATAATATATTAATAATTTTAAAAGGTTTAAATAATGACAAATAAAACAATTCTAATCATAACAGATGGTATTGGTCATAATAATTCATCAAATTTCAATGCCCTAAAAAATGCAAATACTCCAACTTATGATTATCTATTTAAAAATGTACCTTATTCTTTAATACATACTTATGGAACACATGTTGGTTTACCAGATGGCCAAATGGGAAATAGTGAAGTAGGACATATGAGTATAGGAAGTGGAAGAGTTTTATACCAAGATTTAGTAAAAGTTAATTTAGCAATCGAAAATGATACATTAAAAGATAATGAACTTTTAAACTCAACAATTGAGAAATCAAATAATATTCATCTTATAGGATTAATTAGTGATGGTGGTGTTCACTCTCATATTAATCATGTAATAGCATTTGCCAAACTTTCTAAGAATCTAGGGAAAAAAGTATTTATACATATAATAACTGATGGTAGAGATGTTGCTCCTAATTGTGCTAAGAAATATATAAAAGACATAGAAAACATTTGCGATTATGATATTTCAATAGCTACTATTAGTGGAAGATATTATGCAATGGATAGAGACAATAGATGGGATAGAATAAAAAAAGCATATGACGCGATTGCTCTAGGACTTCCAAAAACAGATAAAGATATAAATAACTATATTGAAGACTCTTATAATAATGATATTTTAGATGAATTTATTATTCCTGCATCTTTAAATGATTACAATGGATTTGAAGAAAATGATGGAGTTATCTTTTGTAACTTTAGAAGTGATAGAATGAGAGAGATGTCAAATGCAATAGCAAATAAAAACTTTTCTGAATTTCCAAGAGTTGAGAAAAATCTTAATATTGCAACAATAACTGAATATGACAAAAACTTCCCTCTTCCTGTGCTTTTTCCAAAAGAGACTCCAAAAAATACTTTAGCTGAAGTTATTTCAAATAATGGGCTTAAACAGCTGCACACAGCTGAAACAGAAAAATATGCCCATGTAACTTTTTTCTTTAATGGTGGCTTGGAAGAGCCTTATTTAAATGAGACCAGAGTATTAATACCCTCACCCAATGTTGCGACTTACGATTTACAACCGCAAATGAGTGCACCTGAAGTTGGAGTAGAAGTTAGACGAGCCATAGATGAAGAGTATGATTTTATTGTTGTAAACTTTGCAAATGGAGATATGGTAGGACACACAGGTATTTATGATGCAGCAATCAAAGCTGTTGAAGCTGTTGATTTGGAACTTGGTAAAATAATAGAAAAAGCAAAAGAGAAAAACTATAGTATTGTTTTAACTTCAGATCATGGAAATTGTGAAATGATGAGAAATGATAAAGGTGAAACCTTAACAAATCATACAGTAGGAGAAGTTTACTGCTTTGTTATATCTGACAAAGTAAAAGAGGTAAAAACAGGAAGTTTAAATAATATTGCACCAACGGTGTTAAAACTGATGAATCTTGATATTCCAAAAGAAATGGATGAAGCTTTAATATAAGTTTATAATATGGCAAAAATTATAATTAATAAACTTCAAATTAAAAACAATGACAAAGAACTAGTTAATTTAAGTTTTGAAATAAATAAATCAATGGCATTAATAGGTGAAAGTGGAAGTGGGAAATCACTTACCCTTAAAGCCATTTTAAATCTTTTGCCATCAAATTTAGAATCTATTATTAATATAGAGCCTCTTAGTGAACTTGATAAAAAAAACATAGGTTTCATACCTCAAAATCCATTTACCTCTTTATCTCCAATGACAAAAATTTCTAAGCAGTTTTTTTGTGAAGATAGTAAAAAACAAGAAGTATTAAAATTAGTTGGATTAAATGAATTTGTTTTAAATAGATTTCCTGCGCAATTAAGTGGAGGACAACTCCAAAGAGTTGTAATAGCAATTGCAATTAGCAAAAATCCAAAACTTTTATTACTAGATGAACCAACAACTGCACTTGATACAAAAAATAAAGAGATAATTCTAGAATTGCTAGAAAGTTTAATAAAAGAGTTAAGTTTAAAGATATTATATGTTACACATGATATATATTCAATAAAAAATTTATGTGAAGATATTATAATTTTAAAAAATGGTAAAATAATAGAAAGTGGTAAAACAAAAGATGTTTTATCTAATCCAAAAGATGAATATACGATTGAATTAATAAATTCAAACTTTACAAATAAAAAATTTAGGGAAGCATAATGATAAAATATATTTTAGGAATTATTACAATAATTGGACTGGCTGTTGCATCTTGGCTAGTTTACTTATATCTTAACTTAAGATTTGATATTGATAAAATAGTTAATTATAAGCCCCCTTTGACAACTCAATTTTTTGATAAAAATGGTGAATTAGTAGCCAATATTTTTGAAAAAGAAAACAGACTTTATGTAGATTATGAGGATATTCCACCAAGAGTAATTGAAGCACTATTAGCTATTGAAGATACTCAATTCTTTGAGCATGGAGGAGTAAACCTTGATGCTATAAGTAGAGCCTTGATAAAAGATATAAAAGCTGGAAAATTAGTTGAGGGAGCTAGTACACTAACCCAACAATTAGTCAAAACTGTTTTACTTACTAGAGAGAAAAAACTTATAAGAAAAATAAAAGAAGCTCTACTTTCAATTAGAGTTGAACAAGTTCTAACAAAAGAACAAATTTTAGAGCGATATTTCAACCAAGTATATTTTGGTCATGGATACTTTGGTATAAGAACAGCAGCACTTGGATATTTTAAAAAAGAACTTTACCAATTATCATTAAAAGAAATTGCAATATTAGTTGGTCTTCCAAAAGCTCCAAGTTTTTATGATCCAACTAGAAATCTAAAATTTTCACTTGCAAGAGCAAATCAAGTTGTAAATAGACTAAAAACTCTTGGCTGGATAAATCAAAGTGAATACCAAGAAGCTACGGATTCTGTACCAACTGTTTATAACCAAACCTTAACTAAAAACAAAGCTCCTTATATTGTTGATTATGCATTTAAAGAGTTGAGAAAAAATATTCCTAATATTAAAGAAGAGGGATATATTATTAATTTAACTATTGACTTAAAGGCACAAGAAATAGCAAGACAAGCTTTAAATCTTTCTTACAATAATATTATAAAAAGAGATCAGTACTTTAGATCTCAAGCTTTCAAAGGATTAGAAGTTTATCCTATGAGTTTAATAGAAGAGCAAGAAGCATTTACAAAAACTTTAAATGGTGGATTAATTACAATTGAAAATAACACTGGTAAAATTCTAAGTTTAGTAGGTGGTGTAAATTATAGAGAGTCTTCATTTAACAGAGTTATACAAAGTCAAAGACAACCAGGAAGTGCTGTAAAACCATTTATTTATCAACAAGCTTTAGATTTAGGATATTCTCCTGCAAGTTATATTGCAGATATTTCTAGAACCTATGAATTTGAGGATGAAGAGACAAAAAAAGCAAATACTGAAAATCCTGATGTAAACGAATCAGATACACAAACAGAAGATACAACAAATGAAGATACTAGTAAAAAAAGATGGCAACCTAAGAATTATGAAGAAGATTATAAAGGACTAATTACATTAAGAGAAGCATTAGTTCACTCACGAAATCTTGCAACCATTAATTTAGTAAATGATATAGGTATTGATGTTATTTATAAAGGCTTAAAATCATATGGGTTTAATGATTTACCATTTGACTTATCAATTACTTTAGGAAGTTTTGGTGTTTCACCAATGGAATTCTCACAAGCTTACTCTATGTTTTCAAATGATGGGATTCAAGTAAAACCTTATATTGTTAGTTCTATTACAAATAGATATAAACAAACTGTTAACTTTGAACCAGAAGAAAAATTTATAACCTCTCCTGAACAAGCATATTTAATGACAACAATATTAGAAGATGTTGTAAAAAAAGGTACAGGAAGAATGGCTAATGTAGATGGAATTGAAATTGCAGGGAAAACAGGAACTTCAAATAACAATGTTGATGCATGGTTTTGTGGATATACACCTACTTTACAAACAATTGTTTGGTTTGGGAATGATGATAATAAACCTATGAGAAGAAGTGAAACGGGGGGAAGAGCTGCAGGACCAGCTTTTGCATACTTTTATAAAAACTATTTAAAACTTCATCCTGAAATTAAAAGAAACTTTACACAACCAGATAATGTTAAAACTACTACATTAAATGGTGAAAAAGAGTACTACACAGAAACTTCAAAACTTCCATTAAACAAAACAAGACTTCTAGAAAAAAATCAAGTACAATTTTAAAAATTAAGCATAAAAAAAGCTTGGCTAAAAAGCCAAGCTTTTAAAAACTTATTCTTTTCTTCTTATTAACAAGAATAAGTACTCATAAATTCAAACGCAGTTGGTCTAGCTTCATCAGGCCATACTTGAGTTTCAAATTTATAGTGTTGATAAGTATCTATCATATCTTGAGTAAATACAGGTTTTAAGAAATCATTATCTCTAATTAGTGCTTCTAATGAACCTCTTAATGTATGAGGCATTTGAGGAATTTTTCTTTCTCTAATTTCATCTAAAGGCATTTCAAATAAATCTTCATCCATTGGACCAATTGGTTCAACTTTATTTGCAATTCCATCAAGTCCAGCCATTAACATTGCTGCAAATCCTAAATAAGGACAAGAAGTAGAATCAGGGAATCTCATTTCAATTCTAGTAGCTTTTTCACCTGCTCCATAAGGAACTCTACAAGAAGCTGATCTATTTTGAGAAGAGTAAGTTAAGATTGAAGGAGCTTCAAATCCTGGAATTAATCTTTTGTATGAGTTAGTTGATGGGTTAGTAAATGCAGCAACTGCTCTTGCATGTTTAAAAATTCCACCAACATAATGTCTAGCTGTTTCAGAAAGGTTTCCATATTCACCCTCTTTGTAGAATAAATTTTTACCATCTTTCCAAATTGATTGGTGTACATGCATACCATTACCATTATCACCATAAAGTGGTTTTGGCATAAATGTACAAGTTTTACCATTTAAGTGTGCAACCATTTTACAAACATATTTATATTTTTGAACATTGTCAGCAGCTTCAATCATATCACCAAATACTATACCAATTTCACCTTGAGCTTGAGCAACTTCGTGATGACCTAAAATAACTTCTAGTCCAACTTGTTCTAAAACTAACATCATCTCAGCTCTTAAGTCAACCATTGAATCTGTTGGTTGAACTGGAAAATATCCACCTTTAGTTCTAGGTCTATGTCCAGTGTTCCCACCTTCGATTTCTCTTGCATCTGCCCAACAACCTTCTTCAGAATCAACTCTATAATATGACTCATTAATATTATCAATAATTTTTACATCATCAAAAATAAAGAATTCATTTTCAGGTCCAAAATAAGCAACATCACCAACACCAGACTCAGTTAAATGAGTTAATGCTTTTTTAGCAATAGATCTTGGACATTTTTCGTATATCTCACCTTTATAGATGTCAAAAACATCACAAATTACAATGATTGTTGAATCTGCTGTAAAAGGATCTAAAAATGCAGTACCAACATCTGGTTTTAATAACATATCTGATTTATTAATTGGTTGCCATGCATCAACTGATGAACCATCAAAAGGTAAACCATTTGTTAAATTACCTTCATTTACAGCACTTAACATATAAGACAAATGATGCCACATACCTTTCATATCTGTAAACCTAAAATCTACAAATTTTACTTCATTTTCTTCACAATATTTAAAAAACTCTTCTGTATTGTTAACAAATTTACCCATATATAATCTCCTGATATTTTGATTTAATATATCTTATCAAAATTAAGTTTATAAATTCCCAAATTTTTGTATAAAAAATAAACATTTATTACATTAATTAAAAGATATTTTATAAAACATCTGGTTAAAAATTAACCAGCATTCTCTCTCTATTCTCAAATGTCGCTACTTTTGTAAAGCCAAAAGATTTCACATAGTTTATTACTTCTTCGTATTTAAAACCTACTTGTTCAACACTGTGAGCATCAGAACTTAATGTTATTGGAATATCAAGTTCATAAACTAATTCTAAAATATCTTTTGAAGGATAAATTTCTTTTATAGGTTTTCTTAATCCTGCTGCATTTACTTCTATTACCATATTAGATTTTTTTATCTCTTTAAGAGCATTTTTTGCTATTGTTTTTACATCTTTTTTTGGTAGATATTTAAATATTTTTATTAAATCAATATGCCCGATAATATCAAAGTGCTTTGATTTTGCAAGAACTTCAACTGTATCAAAATAATCTTGCCAAATCTTATCAATATCACTATTTTCATATTTACCTATAAATTCTGGATTATCAAAACCCCAACCATCTAAAAAGTGTACAGAGCCAATAAGATAATCAACTTTAGCATTTAAAATCTCATCTAGCATTTTTACATTTTGCATAAAATCAACTTCATATGCCAACAATATTTTTATTTGATTTTTATATTTTTCTTGTAGTTTTTTAACTTCATTTTCATAAAAGTCTTTTTGAGAAATATCTAGTCTATATTTTTCATCAAAGTCCATAGGCGCATGTTCAGAAAAACCAAACTCATCAATTCCTAATTCAATTGCTCTTAATACATACTCTTCCATTGTTCCCGTAGCATGGTTGCAAAGTGTTGTATGGTTATGCAAATCTACTCTCATGCCAATATTCCTGAACCTTCTATTTTAGTGCTTCGATCAAGGGCATAAACTCTTTTATCATTTAAAATATCATATTTCCAAATAGGAGCAGACTTCTTAAAATCTTCCACAAATTCATCTATTAATTCTAATGCAACTCTTCTTTTAGGAGAACAAACAGCTGCAATATATGAACTTTCATGATTTAAAACATCTCCCCTGCTATGAGCCATAAGTACAATTGCATTTAAAGCCTTTGCTTTATCTTGCCAAGCGTTAAACCAATTATTTAAAATTGGCTCATAAATATCAAAAGATAATCCTTCAATCCCATCTTCATCTCTTACAACTCCCACAAAAGTAATAATCGCACCATAATTAGAATTTTTAAACTCTTCATACCAAGTATTTGTAATATTTTCTACAGGTAAAGACCCATCAAAAAGTTGTAATTTTCTATCATTATTCATTATTCATTATTCACTTTTCATTAAATTTTTCATCCACCACAAACAGGAGGCAATAAAGATACTTTATCTCCGCTATTTAGCTCAATATCTTTTGAACTAACCATCGTATCATTTACTGCAACTGCGCAGTTTTCAAGCCACTTAACCATATCTTGTTCATCTTTTAATATAACACTTAGCTCTGATAAATTTTTTATATCTAAAGTAAGTGGTTTTTTGTTAATTGGGCCTAGAAATTCTATAGTTACCACTTTAACTCCTTTTTAGTAATTTTTAATTATTATATCAAAACTATTTTAAAGGAAAACAAATAAATGATATTTGCAAAAATCGATTATATAAATTTATTACCTTTTCATGTATATTTTAAAAAAAATATTAAACCAGCGAAATTAAAAGCAATTATTAATTCTAAAAAATCATATCCTGCTGATATTAATAAAAAATTTTTAAATAGAAAAGTTGATGCAGCTTTTATTTCCTCAATTAAATCTAAAGGACAAAAGTCACTAGATTTTGGAATAATAGGAAAAAAAGAAATTCTTTCTGTCTTGTCAATTCCAGGTGATTATAAAGAAGACCATGAGTCAAATACTTCAAATTTATTAGCAAAAATTTTACAATGTGAAGGACAAGTTCTCATAGGAGACAAAGCTCTTAAATATTATGTTAGTCATGATAAAGATAGCTTTGTAGACTTAGGAAAACTTTGGACAAAAAAACATAACCTACCCTTTGTTTTTGCAAGACTTTGTTATAACAAACATGGTGATTATTTAAAAAAAATAACTAAGAACTTCAATAAAAGAGCAGTGAAAATTCCTCAGTATATTTTAAAAGAGTATTCACAAAGAACAGGAATTTCAGTAAAAGATATACAATTTTATCTTACAAAACTTGATTACAAAATAGAAAAAAAAGAAAAAAAAGGCTTGAACCTTTTTTTCAAACTAGCAAAAGATATAAAATAAAGGTAAAAAATGCAAATTATTGATTCAGTTATATTAGGAATAATAGAGGGATTTACGGAATTTTTACCTATATCTTCTACGGGACATTTAATTGTCGCAAGTGAGTTTTTAGGATTAAAACAAGATAGTATGAATAAAGCTTATGAAGTTATAATTCAATTTGCTGCAATCTTAGCAGTTATATTGAACTATCCTGATAAGTTTTCAATTAAAAAAATTGAACTATGGAAAAAACTAATTTTAGCCTTTATTCCAATTGGCGCAATAGGTTTTTTGTTTTCACACCAAATAAAAGCTATGTTTTCAATAGAAATAGTCGCAACAATGTTTATCATTGGTGGAATTGTTTTTTTAATTGTAGAAAAATTTTATGATGAAAAAAAATCCCATATAACAGATGTGGAACAAGTAACTTACAAACAAGCTTTATACATAGGAATTGCACAAATATTTGCACTGATTCCTGGTACTTCAAGAGCTGGTTCTACAATTATTGGAGCTATGTTAGTTGGCCTAAATCGAAAAGCAAGTGCTGAGTTCTCTTTTCTATTAGCCTTTCCTGTTATGTGTGCAACTACGGGGTATGATATATTAAAACACTATAAAGATTTTACTGATGCAAATCTTATGATTTTAGCTATTGGTTTTGTAGTTGCTTTTATAGTTGCTTTTTTAACTATTAAATTATTTTTAAAATTTTTACAAAACTTTACTTTTGTAGCTTTTGGTATTTATAGAATTATATTTGGTGTGATTTTACTTTTAATTTTTACTTAATATAAAATCTATTATTTTTTTAATTGCATCATTTGAAATCAATGTTGATAGATTTTTAGATATAGATTTTATATCACTATTAATTGCTTCAAATAAAATATCTTTATTTAATTCTTTTTCCCTAACTAAAAATGCAAGTTTTTTCTCTTTTAAAAACTTTGCATTTCCATATTGATGATCTTGTGCAGCAAAGGGAAAAGGAACAAAAAGTGTAGGTAAACCATTTGCAACTAGTTCCCATAATGTTGAAGCACCAGATCTACTTATTGCAAAATCTGCTTCTTTCATTTTTTCAATTAATTCATTTGTAAAATCAAAAACATCTACATCTAAACCCAATTTCTCATATTCACTTTTAACTCTTAAAAAATCCCTATCTCCAGTTTGATGAATGATTTTAATTCCCATATCATCTAAATCTTTTGCTACACTTATTGCAAAACTATTAAGTGCAACAGCACCTTGTGAACCACCTAAAAAAATCACTTTTTTTACTTCAGTTCTTATTCTTGAATTCAAAAAGAACTCAGAACTTACTGGATAATCTTTTATTTTAGACTCTTCTAAATATGAAGAAAAAACTTCAACTGCAAATTTTGAGGTAAGTTTATTTAATCTACCCATATAAGAGTTTTGTTCATGTATATATAATTTGCAAGAAGGAATTACTATTGAAGCAAAAGTTGCAGGAGCAGCGGAAAAACCTCCTACACTAATCACACTCTTAACATCATTCTTTATAAAATAAACACAACACTTAAGTGTTTGAAAAAAGATTTGACCAAGGGCTTTTATTTTTCCAAATAATCCTTTATTAACTACACCTTTAGTATTTAAGAAATATGCTTTCTCTAAGTTCTTATAATCTTCAAACCATCTTTTATCTTGCCCATTTAAAGAGCCAATGAAAATGGGTTTACTATTTCTATTAACAGCCAATTCATCAATAAATGCTTTTGCAACTTTTAAATGACCACCAGTACCACCACCAGTGATTACAATTTTTCCACTCATTATTTTCTCTCTTCTTTTGCTAATTTACTTATTGACAAAATTAAACCTATAGATATACCAAGACTAAGCATAGACGAACCACCATAACTTAAGAAAGGTACAGCAATACCTTTAATAGGAATCATTCCTGATATTCCATAAGAATTAATTAAAAAGGCAATAATAATCATCAATCCTAATCCCAATGTAAATAGGTGATAAATAGGATTTTCTACTCTTTTACTTATTCTAAATATTCTCCAAACAATTACATACATAATAGCACTTACAATAAACAGACCTAGAAAGCCTGCTTCTTCAGTGATACCAGCTAAGATAAAGTCAGTATGAACTTCCGATAAAAATCCTAATTTTAAATTACCTTGTCCCAAACCTGTACCAAAAAATCCACCATTATGAATAGCATTTAAAGAGTGAGACACTTGATAAGGTTCTGGTAATTCATCTATTCTGAGATGTTCATCAGCCCATTTTGGAAGTATTGACAATATCTTATCTTGATTTAGTGCCCACCAAGAGTAAATTCTTTGTACCCTATGAGGAGCTGCTAGAATCAGAGATATAAATCCTATAACAATTAAAAAACCTAAAGCCAAAAATATTTTAAAACTTCTATTTGCAAAAATTAATAAAATAACTAAAATTAGTCCCAATAAAACAACTTGACCTAAATCTTTTTGCAAGAAAGCTACTAAAAAAACTACAAGTAAAAAGGCTACAAAATATGGCAATAATAATATTGTTTCTTCTTTTAAACCCATTTTTTTAGGTTTATCCATAACTCTTCTATGAAATGACCAAGCAAGAAAATAGATAAATCCTATTTTGAAAAACTCTACAGGAGATAAAGAAAGACCAGGAAGTCTAATCCATCTATTTGCTCCTCCGGAACTTGTTACCATAGAAGCTGGTAAAAATGGCATAGCAATCATTAAAATTAGAAAAAGTATAAATAAAAACATTCCCACTTTTCCAATAATAAAATCGGGGTTAAAAAATGAGATTCCCCACATCAAGAATATTGATAAGACTCCCACTAGTAGCTGTCTTTCAAAGAAATGATATTGAGAATACTCATAAAATACAACAGTATAAACACTTAATGAATATGAAAAAATTATACTCACAATTACTAATAATGATGCCAATATAAACAGCAAATAGTCTGGCTGTGAAAAGTTCTGATTTGATTTAAACATTTTTTGGATAAAATTCATTTCACATTATAATCTAATATGGATAAAGATGTCTTCAAAAAACATAAACAAAATTACTAGAATTAAAAAAATTTTTATAATACTTATTTTTATTTTCTTAAGCTTAATACTTCTACTGTCAAATGTCTTCGTTACAATCACGGATAAAAGAAGGCTGCCCAATTTAGAAAGCAGTAAAACAGAACTTGCAATAAGAGGAAATATATTAAGTGAAGATAATTTTAAAATTGCTTCTTCTTTAAAATTATACAAAGCAACTATAGATACTAGATTTTTAGATATGAAAAAAATTGATTTATTTGTTAAACTTTTCTCTATTTATAGTGATATACCTGAAGCTAAAATATATGAAAAGATAAATGATTCACTTAAAAATCCTGGTTCAATTGTCCTTTCATATAATATTGATTCAAAAACTGCAAAAAACTTAAAAGAGTTAGGCTTTAAGCTAAGACATTTAAATGTTTTCAAATCCATAGAAGTCAACGATAACAAAATATTAAGAGGACTAAATATAAATGAAAGTGGAGAGAAAAGATTATACTCATATGAAGATACTTTAACTCCTGTTGTTGGATATATAAGAAAATATGAAAGTGATAATGGAAAAACAAAAGTTAATGGAATAAAAGGTTTAGAAAAAAGTTATAACAATATTTTAAATAACACAAAAGATGGGAAATTAGAAGGTACAAGAGATGTACTTTCATATATCTCTTTTAATAAAAATTCAATTGTACAAAATAGAGTTGATGGTGCAGATTTAATTTTAAACATACCCCTTAGGCTTCAAAAAAATCTAGAACTTATGCTTGATAATTTCAAGACAAAATTAAGTGCAGATGAAATTATTGTCTCAGTAATGGAAAGTGACACAGGAAAAATTAAAGCCTTAGCCTCATCAAATAGATTTAACCCAGGACTAATTAGACAAACTGATATCCCGTACTTAGATGTAAGTGCCATTGAGTTTTTATTTGAACCAGGTTCAATCATAAAACCTGTTTCTATTTCCCTTGTTATGGATAAAAATAGAATCAAAAAAGATGAACTATTTAATGCATATAATAACGGTAAATTAAACTCAAAAGGTGAATATCCAAGGGGAAAATATAAGCTTGGTAGATTTACAATTGGGGATGACCATGAATTTACAAAACACTATTTAACAGTTGATGATATATTTATTTATTCTAGTAATATAGGAACTTTACAATTAGCTCAAAGACTAAGTGGTAAAGAGATGTATGAAGGGCTTAAAAGCTTTGGAATAACAGAAAAAACACAAATAGACTTGCCTTATGAAAAAGTTGGAGTAATGCCAACAATAAGACAATTTTCAGCAGGAGAAGACAAAGGTGAAGACAATGTCTTTAAAGCAACCATTTCATATGGGCAAGGTATGACAGCTACTTTTATGCAAATGCTTAAAGCCTATTCTGCATTCAACAATAATGGAATAATTGTAACACCAAAGATTGTTCAAAGTTTATCAGTAAATGACAAGAAAGTAAGTTTAGCTGATGATACACAAAAAAGAGTTATCTCTAAAAAAACAGCTAATGAAATAAAAAGATTACTTGTAAAAACAATAACAAAAGGTACGGGAGTTAATGCTCAAGTTGAAGGTATTGAAGTTGGAGGGAAAACAGGAACTGCCCAAATTGCAAGACATGGTAAATATCAGGATATATATATTTCATCTTTTTTTGGTTTTGCAAATGATAAAAATAAAAAGTACACAATAGGAGTAACTGTAATAAATCCTATATCTACTGGAAAATATTGGTACTACCATTATGCCTCATGGTCAGCTGTTCCTGTTTTCAAAGAAGTAGTTAATAATCTTGTTAAACTTAATTATTTAACTAAGAGTGCAGATAACTAATTTATTTAATCTCTTTAATACAGAAAATTGATATAATTCCATAAATTTTAAAGGATAAAAATGTTTGGATCAAAAAAAGATTTAAAAAAATACGACTTACCAAAAGAAGAGTTAGAAAAATTCCAATATGCAAAATTTATAACAGATAAAGGTGTAATTTGGACTAAATTATTTCCAGAGTCAACTCCAATAGCTGTATCAAACTTTGCAACACTTGCAAATGATGGATTTTATAATGGATTAATTTTTCATAGAGTAATTCCAGGATTTATGGCACAAGGTGGATGTCCAGATGGTTCTGGAATGGGTGGACCTGGTTGGTCTATTCCTTGCGAAACAGATGCACCTAATCAAGTTCATAAAAAAGGTACCTTATCAATGGCACATGCAGGACGAGATACTGGTGGAAGCCAATTCTTTATTTGTTTTGTTCCTTGCCCACATTTAGATGGTGGACATACTGTTTTTGGAGGAATTGAAGAAAATGATTCTGAAAGTTTTAAAACACTAGATTCTATTGAACAAAAAGACAAAATAATATCAATAGAAATTTTGCCATCAAAAGATGCTAACTAATATAATATTATTTATTCATATAATTTCAGCTACCGCTTGGGTTGGTGGTGGCTTGTTACTTTTTGGTATGGGTATTTATTTTAAAGACAAAAACACACAAAATGTAATTTACTCTCATATTGGGCCATTTTACGGCTATTTCCAATTAATTTGGCTTACTCTATTACTTATCACAGGATTGCTCTTACTTAATCATCACAATCTATATTCAATAATATTAAACGAAGAGTTTAAGAATAGTCAATTTGGAATATTATTATATAGAAAATTATTAATTGTACTTTTAGTAGTTATTGCAACAACAATTCATATGTACATCTCTCTAAAAGCCCAGGGAAGAGAAAGAACAAAGAAAGAAAAAATAATATCTAGAGCTTCTTCCATGTTTATCTTTTTCTTTAACTTCTCAATTATTTGGTATGCCATAAACATATCTCAATATTTCAAATAAGGATACTGACTATGTATAATCCAATTTCATGCGAGTTCTTCGACCAACTTGATATTGCTATTAAAAGAAAAATACCCTCTACAATTATTTATTTTAATAATGAAGAGATATTAACAACAAAAGGTTTAGTTAATACATTAATTGTAATTAAAGGAAAAGAGTATTTAGTACTAGATAATAAACAAGAGATTAGACTTGATTTAATTATCTCTTTTAATGGGAAGAAATATATAGAAATT
>TARA_R110002033_G_scaffold60580_2_pt1 | contig 16540 bp, 16 predicted proteins | sample TARA_R110002033 | Tara Oceans TARA_R110002033 (sample SAMEA4397051) | marine metagenome | biome: Polar Biome; feature: [SRF] surface water layer (ENVO:00010504); material: water (ENVO:00002006), including particulate matter (ENVO:01000060) such as... | depth 5 m
TTACTACTCTATGGGCAAAAGTGATAATGTAAAAGCTATTGCTTCTGAGTTGTTTTAACTAAATATACTTTTTAGAATAGTAAATTACGTCTAAATAAGAGAAATAATATAGTCATTACAAAAATGAAAAAACTAAGTCCCTGTATAATTGACCGTTTATTGGCTTCAGAGGATTTTTTAGAAATAAATGTTTCTAATAGAGTAGAAATAAACAATAAATATATGACTGCATAAATTTTTATAAGTATAGTTTTGAATAAAGTGGAACCATTAAATATTTCAACATCTGTCATAACAACAAATATTAACCCTAAAAAAAACAACACTAAAGTTAAGCCTGGTAACCCTTTGTAACTTTTTTTAGGTATAGTTACATATCTTAAATTAATATTTATTATATCATTCGCATTTAAAATCATGACATCACCAGGAATACGGATTGGAATTCTTTTTTCATTTTCATTCTTTCTTTTATAAAGAAAGACTTTTGTCAGATATATATTTTTTAATTCTAATGTCTCCTTTTGTAATGTATGCTGACTTACAATTCCAGCATATAATCTAGGCTCCTCATTTGCTACGCGCAATAGTATATCTGCTCTTACTTCAAGTATTTTTCCTTTTACAATACTTTTATATTCAGGAAAATCTTTAACCTCTCCTTTAAAATAATAATTCCAACTATTACTAAATCGCATGACGGTAGACCATCTATCGGCTTTCGAAATTCTTACTAAACGATAAGATAAATTAGCTACAAGAACAGATAAACTTAATAAAATAAAGAGATATGAGGTTATGTCTAGAAGTACATTTTCATCAAATAGATTAGTAGGAATACTATTGCCTTTAAAACTATTATAGGTAGTTATTAAATTATAACTATTTAAATAGCTCTGATTTTTATAAATAAATACAGTTGCAACTTGTAGTAAAATACCAGGTAAAATACTGGCTATTAATCCATGTGTAAGACTTCTTGAATTAAATTGCTTGGTGAATTCTCCTTGAAAATAAAACCTTCGAAAGGTAATACCAGGTATTATAATGGCAATAAAAAGTACAAGGGAGTCTAGAGCTGTTGGCATTTAAATCTCTATTTCAAATTTTTCTCCAGATTTTGTTTTAAAATCAAAACTTAAGCTATCTAAAGCTGATTCTTCCTTTTCCTTTTTAATATATTCATCTACCTTTTCAGAAATCTTAATTTTATCTACTTCCGTTAAATCAAATCCAATATCATCTAAATACGCATCAAATTTATCCCTATCCGCTATAATATTAAATTGATTCTTCAATGCTTTTAAAGAATTATATAAAACAAAAGAAATATTATTTATAGTGATATTCATAAAAAAATAGTTTTACTAATAGCAATAGAACTCCAATACTACTAAGATATTACAAAAATATTAAAAATAAGATCTAATCTTAAAACTAAACCAAAATTAATATAAATGACTCAGTTTAAATAATTTTCATATAAACTATCTACATAATAGAGATTAGATTATTTCTTCTTTGTAATAACATTTAAAGTTAAACCAGAAACAATTAATAAGACACCTACAATACTCCAGATAGTGTACACTTCTTTAAACCAAACTAAGCCAATAATTATTGTAAAAATAACTTCTAGATATTTTAAAGGTGCAACTTGATTTGTTTCTCCTACCTGCATGGCTTTGGTCATATACAATTGAGCAAAATAGCCAAAAACACCTAGGCTCATAAGTATCAACCATTCTTGTCCTACTGGAGTTACCCAATTATTAATGGATAACAACCCACCAATTACTGCTGAAATAATCATGAAGTAATTTACGATAACAACAGGATGATCAGCATCACCAATTTTCCGAATAAAGATATAAACGAAACCTGCAAATAAAGCTGAAGTTAACGCTAATAGAACACCTACAATTTCAACTTCACTATCATCAAAACCTTTCAGAATTAAAACACCAGCAAAGGCGATTGCAAAGAAAAACCATTGAATGGGTTTTATCTTTTCCTTTAGAATAAACAACGCAAAAAACGTTGCAAATATTGGCGCTATATATCGTAAAGAAACTGCTGTTCCCATAGCAATATATTTTATAGACATAAAAAACAAAGTCATAGAAATAAGACCAACAACACTTCGCATTATCATTAATCCACGTTTATTTCCTAATAAGGAAATCTTGTTTTTCAATAAAAATGGAATGGTAAAAAACAAGGAGCCTAAAGCTCTAAAGAATACAATTTGATAGACGCTAAAATTATTTAATGACTTCACAAAAACATTTAAAAATGTAAATGCAAGTGCACTAATTATCATGTATTGTATAGCCTTTTTCAGATTATTTGTTTTTAATTAATAGTTTCTTAATAATGTTTGCTTTTCAGTTAGCAATTTAAATAAAAAAGGGTAACTCAAATATTAAGCTACCCTTTTTGTAATATTTTAAATTGTTATTTATTCAATAACAATTCTCTTTGTTGCCGATTGAGTACCAACATTAACTTTTAATAAGTAAACACCAGAAGCCATTTCAGATACATTTAATGAATCATTAACTAAACTTGTAGTAGATAATACTTTTGAACCAAGAATATTATATAACTCTACAGAATCAATTTGTGATTGATCTACAGACTTGATTGTAATATTGTCTGTAGCTGGATTAGGGTATACCCTAATTTTAGAAGCGAAAACATCACTTACAGAAGCAGTTGGATCTGCAACTAACGAAAAATTGTCATAAAATACTTCAGTTTCACCATTAATAGATCCTAGAGATCTAACATAAACCACAGCAAAAGTATTTGTTGCAGTAAAAGAAACTGTCGTAAACGTTGCCCATTCATCAGCAGCTATGATATCCATATAACCATCAACACTTCCATCAGCAGCACCATTGGCATCAATACCATCTTCATTCATTATTTCAGTATTTAAAATATATACTTCTGAATCAGTACCTGCTGCTTCAGAACGTGAGTCAACTGAAAAAATATAATTAGCACCAATTGTAAGTCCCTCTACCTTCTGATATAAACGGCGAGAACTTCCAGTTATAGCGGGATTTCCATCGTCATATAACTTAACACCTCTTGTTCCGTTATTTCCACTACTTGTTGATCCTGGTTGTTCATCTAGAGAACCTGCCATTCCAAGGTATTTAATTTCTAAAGCATCTTCTAAAGCATCATTATCCCAAATAAGCTGATAAGGGCTATCTATTTCAACAGCTGGATCACTTTCATCCAATATTGTATTATTAGGAGTCATATCATAAGCATCTGCATTATCACCTGTACTACTTGTGTGATCATCGCACGTAGGGTTTAACATAAGATTTTGACTCCAACCGTAATTAAAACACAAACTGAACACCAATAAGATGTAAAATGTTTTTGTTTGTTTTGTAAAAAGTAGTTTTGTTTTCATAATTATTGTTTTTATTAGTTATTGTTTTTATTAGTTATTGTTTAAAAAAGACATACCCAACTCAATAACAGTTAATTAAGTTAAAAAATATTACTTAAATTATTGGTTTACCAAACTGGTCAACCAAATATAGGAAAAAAAACACACAATTACCCTATTAGAATAGAATTAGCAAAAAAATATCATTTTTTAACAATAAATACTAAAAATAAAGCTGATTATTATAGAGAAAGCAATAATTTAACTAAAAATAATTGAGTTCTGTATAATCCAAATTGTTGTAGGCTAAATTATTTTCTAATAGTTAACTCATTAAAAACTTTAGTATAAAAAGTAAATTAATTGTTTTGCTCGTTATTTATCTTAATATAGCAGTCATACCTGCACAAGTTATTTTAAGTGCAAATGGTACCGGAAATACTTATGAAGATATCAATGCAGTTTTGGCACCTGGACAAAACGTAGTAGAAGTACAAGATTGTGCTCACACCGATTTTGGCAGACATATTGATGAAATTTTTGATACCGAATTAAATATAAATGTTTTTCGTTTTATAGCACATACAACTCAAGATAATGACCGTTGCGTAAACTTTGACCGACAACGAACGGAAATTAAAACTTATAATTCGTCTCCAGATAATTTAAAGGCTATAGAAGGAGAAACTGTTGAGTACAAATGGAAATTTAAATTAGACATTAATTTTCAGCCCTCAACAAGTTTCACACATCTGCACCAAATAAAATCAGTCAGTGGTCCTTATGCATCAATACCTCTAATAACTCTTACTGCCAGAAAAGCAACTCCTGACCGAATGGAGTTAAGATATTCTCCAACCGATAGTCAAAGCACTATTGAAACAGCAGATTTATCTATTTTTAAAGGTCAATGGCTACAAGTAACAGAGTTAATTAGTTTTGGTAATAACGGCAGTTATTCTATTGAGGTAAAAAGCATATCTGACAATACAACAATATTAAGTTATAATAATGAAAACATGGATACTTGGCAAGATGGAGCAACTATAGCTAGACCAAAATGGGGAATATACCGAAGTCTAAATAACGTAAGTAATCTAAGAGATGAAAATATTCTATTTAACGATTTTAGTATTGAAGAAATAGATTTGTTATCTAATTTTGATTTTGAAGAACAAACGGAAGAAATTAGCTTAATTCAAAATCCTGTAAAAGATATTATTTCCTTCAAAAATTTAGAATTAAACAATCTTGAAAGTATTAAAATATATAATAGTACAGGTAAAATAATTAAATTAATAAATCAACCTTCTTACAATAAAATAGATGTTTCTAATCTAGAACCGAGCTTGTATTTTATTTCTATAATAAATGAGAAACAAAAAAGTAAGGTTTTTAAATTTATAATAGAATAGAGACTTTACCCTTTTAAAACGTTAGTTAAACTTTTATAGGATTGTTGCTTTATTTCATCGAGTGAGGAATCTGCCGTTAAATAAAGAAACTCTATAGGAAATGAATTATTCTCGAATTGTGATTTTGATTTGTTATTAGATGAAATAACAATAATCCCATCAATAGAGCCATCACTGAGACTCTTAATATAATTTAACTCTTTTGTATTACAGTTAAATGACTGATAAAATAGAATTCTATAACCTAAGATTTCAGCAGACTTTTGCAAATGGCAAAGTGAGTGCCCATAATGAGCTTGTGTAACTTCTGGTAAAATAACAGCAATAGAACCCGTTTTTTGCATTCTAAGTGAAACAGCATAATTATTAGGAACATAATTATGCTGCTTTGCTATAGTTTTAATTGTTTCTCGCGTAGCCTTACTTATCTCAAGCTTATTATTTAAAGCCTTAGATACCGTAGATATTGAATATCCGGATAAAGATGAAATTTCTTTTATAGTTACAGCTGTCGATTTCAATTATTACGATTTTAAATCACTTATTATACTTAATGCATTTCTTGTATCAGATTCAATTTTTGCTAAATCATAAGTACCATCAGCACCTTTAGCTATCAGTTTAGACCCCATACCTACGCAAGTTACACCTGCTTTAAACCAACCTTCTAGATTTTCTCTCGTTGGTGAAACACCACCTGTTGGCATAACGCTTGTCCAAGGTTGAGGGCCTTTTATTGCCTTAACAAAATCAGGACCATAAATACCACCTGGAAAAAGTTTTACAACTTCACAACCTAACTCTTCGGCTCTACAGATTTCTGTTAAAGAACCACATCCTGGAGACCATGCTACTTTACGTCTGTTACAAACTATTGCAATATCTTCTCTTAAAACGGGTGTTACAATAAAGTTAGCACCTAAAGCCATAAAACGAGAAGCAGATGCAGCATCAGTTACAGAACCAACACCCATTATCATACCAGGTAATTCTTTAAGAACCCATTTGTTAAGCTCTCCAAAAACTTCATGAGCAAAATCACCTCTTGCTGTAAATTCAAGTAAACGTGCACCACCATCGTATGTCGCTTTTATTACTTTTTTTCCTATTTCTAAATCTGCATTATAAAACAATGGAACCATACCAGTTTGTTTCATAACATTTGTAACTTCTATTCTTGTATAATTTGCCATAATATTATCTTTTATTTAATTCCAGTTTAATATTTTCTTGAAATCATATGCCTCTGGATTCGGTAAATATGCTTTCGCTTTTTCGTAATCTTTCGCTTTTAAAAAGAACAAATTCTCTATAAATAATTGTGCCATATCAGAATCGATATCTACTAATCTTGGCGGGATTTTACCATTTTCATCTTCAAAATCTTTCAAAAATAAAGGCTTTATATCTCCACTTGAGTTTGCACTAACTATACAACCCGTAACGCCTTGATCAAATAATTTTTTAACACCTATACCTAACAATGTACATAGTGTTAAATCAAATGCTATTGGATTACAACATCTTAATTCATAACCAAGTTCTACAGGTCTTGATTTTATATCCAAACCAATTTCTTTTAATTTAACTTGAAGTAAATAATTAAAGATGTGCGATTTACTCACATTCCCTAATTCTGGATGTCCATGATCATCGTAGGTAAAATTGATACCTGAATTGATAATTTCATCTTCATCCATAAAATGAAAAACACCTTCACTCACTAATGCAACACCATACTCAACACCTTCAATCTTACATTTTACAATAGATGAGATAATCATATTGATTAACTTATCAAATGTGATCTTTGTTTTGTTAAACATTTCAGGAATAATCATCATTTGAAAATGACATGCCGAAGCAATACCAAATGCTAAATGACCTGCTGATCGTCCCATTGCTGATACAACAAACCAGTTTTCACTAGTACGAGCATCTTCATAAACCGTATTACCTATTCTAACACCTTCGTCTTTTGCAGTGTGAAAACCAAACGTTGGATTTCTATCTGGCAAAGGCAAATCATTATCAATAGTTTTAGGCACATGTATATGAGCTACCTCCAAATCTTGAGTTTGAAGATATTTGGTTAGCCTATTGGCAGTAGATGCTGTATCATCACCACCAATAGTAACCAATAATTTTACATTATTATTTTTAAAAAAATTCGTTCTAAAATCACTGTCTTTAGGCTTAAATCTACTCATAATTAGAGTAGAACCACCACGACTAAAAATTCGGTCTGCATGGTGAAAATCGAACAGCTTCACGTCAGGATTATCTGAACATAAGCCTTCGTATCCATGATGAACACCAATTACCTCATAACCATCTTTTATGAAAGTTTTAGCTACGGTACTTATTACAGTATTTATACCTGGTGCAGGACCTCCTCCACAAATGATTGCTATTGATTTTTTCAAAATTCTAAAACGTATAAAATTTATCTTGCAACACGTCCAGATGCATCACCACCCATTAATTTTTCTACTTCAGAAACGGTTACTAAGTTAGCATCACCTTTGATAGTATGTTTTAAACATGAAGCTGCAACAGCAAAGTCTAATGCGTTTTGGTCATTTTCAGGATATTTTAATAATCCGTAGATTAATCCACCCATAAATGAATCTCCACCACCAACTCTATCAACAATATCAGTTATTTGGTATTGACGTGTTTCGTACATTTTTTTACCATCATATAAAACACCTGCCCAAGTATTATGAGAAGCTGAAATAGAACCTCTTAAAGTAGTAATTACTTTTTTCGCTCTAGGGAATTTAGCCATCATTTGTTTACAAACTGATAAGAAAGCTTCAGCTTTTACATCGTGTCCATGTTTATGCACATCTAAACCTTCTGGGTGAATACCAAAATGTTTTTCAGCATCTTCTTCGTTACCTAATACAACATCACAATACGATGTTAATTCAGTCATTATTTTTTCTCTATGTGCGTCATCACAGAATGTCCACAGTTTAGCTCTATAATTTAAATCTGTAGAAATAGTAACACCCATTTCACTAGCAACTTTTACAGCTTCTAAACAAGCATCTGCTGCGCCTTGAGAAATTGCAGGTGTAATACCTGTCCAATGAAACCAAGCTACATCTTTAAATACAGCTTTCCAATCTACCATTCCTGGTTCGATTTCTGAAATTGCAGAATGTGCTCTATCATATACTACTTTAGATCCTCTACTAACAGCACCTGTTTCTAAAAAATAGATACCTAAACGGTCTCCACCATAGATAATTTTATCTACTCCTACACCTCTTTTACGCATTTCCATCATGGCACACTCACCAATATCATTCTTAGGTAAACGTGTTACAAAATCTACAGGTACACCATAGTTCGCTAATGATACAGCTACATTAGATTCTCCACCACCATAAATGGCATCAAAATTGTTCGCTTGAGAAAATCTCAAAAAACCTTGTGGTGCTAATCTTAGCATTATTTCTCCAAAAGTGACTACTTTTTTCATTCTAAATATTTGTTTAATTAGTTATAAAATTGTTGTTTGGTTAATCGATTAACCAATTCATTTAAAAATAAATCAAAACTCTTCTGTTTTGATTCTTTTAGATTAAAGCATTATATTTGCTTAATCGATTAAGCAAATATATAAAAACTTGGCGAATAAAAAAAGAACAACACTAAAAGACATTGCTAATGAGCTAAATATATCACCTGCAGCTGTTTCTAAAGCTATGCATGATGATTCTCGTATTAGTGATAAAACAAAAAAAGAGGTCGAGCGTGTTGCAAAAGAACTTAATTATCAACCAAATCATTTGGCAAGTGCATTACGAAAAGGTAAAAGTCATTTAGTTGGTGTTATTGTACCAAGAACAAATAGTAACTTCTTCTCCTCGGTAATTGAACAAATGGAAGCTGTATTAGATAAAGCTGGTTATAACATTATTATAACACAATCTAACGAGTCTTTTAAAAAGGAATGCAAAAACATAGACACGTTATTATATACTCAAGTTGACGGTATTATTGCTTCTATGGCAAACGAAACTGTAGATTTATCACATTATGAAAAAATTAAATCTAATGGTATTCCGTTAATACTTTTTGATAGAGGTGAGAATGACCTTAATGTAGATTATGTAGGGATAAATGATTACGATAGTAGCCAAATAATAGTTGCTCATTTAGTTGAAAAAGGTTGTAAGCGTATTGCACATATTGGAGGTTATAGACGAACCCGAATTTTTAACAATAGAATTAAAGGTTATGTTGATGCTCTAGAAAAACATAACCTACCCATTGATGATAGTCTTATTATTGAAAGTTCATTGACTCTAGAAGATGGTAGAAACGAAATGCTAAAACTCCTTAAACTTAAAGATAGACCAGATGCTGTATATGTCGCAAGTGATTATGCTGCTCTTGGCGCTTTACAAATCTTAAATGAAGAGAACATTAACGTCCCGAATGACATAAGGCTTGTCGGTTTTGGTAACGAGCCATTTACATCGTTAGTAAATCCTTCTATTACAAGTGTAGCCCAACACAGTAAAGATATTGGAAGGCTTGCAGCAGAAAGATTCCTAAACCTTGTTTCTCAAGACGATTTAAAACAAAGCTTAAACAAAATAATCCTTGATGCAGAATTAATTATAAGGGATTCTTCAAAATAAAAAAGCGTTATTATATTCCTATAATAACGCTTTTTAAATTCTATGAATTTTTAAGTATTAGATACCTAAAGCTTGTCCTCCTCCAATTTGAATAGTTTCTGCAGTTATAAAAGCTGCATCTTTACTAGCTAAGAAAGAAATAACACCCGCAACATCTTCAGGCTGACCAAGTCTTCCTAACATAATGTTGTTTGCCCATGAAGCAAAAACTTCTGGTTTAGTAGCTTTTATCTGTGCGTGGAAAGGAGTATCAATCGTACCAGGTGATACCGCGTTTACTCTAATTCCATATTCAGCCAAATCTTTTGCTAATGCTCTTGTAATTGCATGAACTCCGGCTTTAGAAGTACCATAGATACCAGCTCCTGGTCCTCCAGCTGTCCAACCTGCATTAGATGTATAGTTAATTATTGTAGGGTTCTCACCTTTCTTTAAAAACGGTATTGCTGCTCTTGACGCAAAAAATACCGAATCAAGGTTAAGTGCCATTACAAAACGGTAAAAATCTGTAGTCATTTCTTCAAATCTAGATCTTCCACCTAATCCACCTGCATTATTTACAAGTACATCGATTCTACCATATTTTTCACCAATTTTTGTGATATTTGAAGTTACAGCTTCGTCACTTGTAACATCAAAACCAACGTATTCTGCAGTAATTCCTTCATCTGTAAGTTGCTTTACTCTTTCAGCACCTGCTTCATCCTCTATACCGTTTAATACAACAGTGTATCCATCTTGGCCTAATCTTTTAGCTACTTCAAATCCTATACCTCCAGTAGCACCAGTTACTACAGCTACTTTTCCTTTATTATCACTCATTTTAATCTATATTTATGTTAGTATTTGTGTTTTAATTTTTACTTTTTAATGGCTCAATTTTAGGACATAATATCCAAACACTTGCCACCGTAATGATTGCTAACGCAGCACCTATAATAAATGCTGGCGTGTAATTTCCTCCTGATGTTAACCAAGGTACTAAAGCTGTTAATCCAAATGCTCCTAATTTAGCAGCCATACCCGCAAATCCCGAAAGCGTTCCTACTGTCTTACCACCAAATAAATCACTTGGTAAAGTCTGTACATTACCAATAGCTGTTTGAAAACCAAATAAAATAACTGCCATTAATATTACAGCTGTTTCTGGTCCACCTGGATTTGCCATTGCTAATAAAGCAGGAAGCATAATTACACATCCAAGCGTTATTACGAATTTTCGTGTTTTATTCACTGTCCAACCAATTTTTATACGGTTTTGAGCTAATAATCCTCCAAACCAAGCACCAAGCATAGCACCAACATAAGGTACCCAAGCATAAAATCCAATTGATTTTACATCCATACCATAAACTTCATGTAGGTAAATTGGAATCCAAAAAATAAATAACCACCAAATTGGATCGAGAGCTGCAGAAGCAATAATAACTCCCCAACTTTCTTTATGGCTTAACATTTTACCAGTATCTGGATTATACCCTTCATCAAATTCTCCGTCAGCATCTTCATCCTGATTCTGTTGTCCTGTTAAAATATATTCACGCTCTTCATCTGTTATCCAAGGGTGTTTTTTAGGTGGAGACTTTACTAAAATCCACCACGGAATAAGCCATAGTAAACCTGTAATACCTACTAATATAAATATCCAATTCCAGCTAAAATAAACCGATAATAGACCAATAGTTGGGAATGCAATAATTCCACCAATAGCAGCACCAGAATTAAACAATCCTTGTGCAAAAGCACGCTCTTTTGTAGGAAACCATTCGGCATTTGCTTTTGCCGCACCTGGCCAGTTTCCTGCTTCAGCTATTCCTAATAGCGAACGGAAAATACTTAATGTAAATATCCCTCTTGCAAAAGCATGTAAAGCTGTTGCTATCGACCAAAAACCAATTGAAAGCGTAAAACCTATGCGTGTCCCAAATTTGTCGAAAATTTTACCAAAAATAGCCTGGCCAAATGCATAAGAAAATATAAACAACGTAGAAATAATTGCATAAATTTCCTTTCGCTCATCTGGTGTTTTGTTTGGATACAGATCCTTCGCAATGTCTGGCCAAAGAACAGGCAATGCTTGCCTGTCAATATAGTTTATTACGGTTGCTAAAGCGATTAAACCAATAACCCACCATCTTAAACCTTTTAATTTTTTACCTATTTGCATAATTTAATTTGAATTAAATGATTTTTAAACATTGTAACAATATTGATATAATACACTAAAATGATCCTTCATTTTTTGTTTTGCTAATTTTGGGTCTTGTTGCTCTATAGCATTGTAAATAGCTCTATGCTCATCTATTCCCTTATTTGATAAACTCTTATCACATACATGATACTTTTCAAAATTTGTAATAATCTCTGGAGTAATAGTAAGCATAAATGTATTCATTGAACTATTACCGCAAGCCTTTGCAATCGCTAAGTGAAATAACAAATCTTCCTGTACAGCGTCCTTTCCTTCCAACACTTTTGCTTCATATGCCATTAGTGCATCATGTATTTTTTCTAAATCTCGATCTGTTCTTCTTAATGCTGCTAAACGCACTGTTTTTAGTTCTAGTAAAATTCTTGTTTCAACTAAAGATTTAAAATCTGGAGTTTCTATTCTTAGGATATCGTCTATCATCCCATTCATAGCAATAACACCAATATTAGCAACAAAGGTTCCACTTTGAGGAATAGATTTTAATAACCCATAAAATTCTAATTTCTGAATTGCATCTCTAACATTACTTCTAGATACTCCAAATTTTTCAGATAGTGTTCTTTCCGAAGGTAGCTTATCTCCTGGCTCAAGATTCTTTAAATTTATTAAATCTCTAATCTTAGAAATGATAGTGTTCTGATTATCGAGTGCTTCAGTATTTGTTAACATTTCTAATTTCATAACTTAAATATTTATAAATTCTTTAATCTAATTTTTATTTGCTAAAGGTATATAAATACCGATTAATTAAATATTAGTGCTTAAAGAATTCTACTTGCACAACTAATCAACCGTAGAATTCAATAAGCGACTAACTCAAATAAACTTTTTAATGACTTACTTCTAATTCGTAAAATCTTACTTTAGCAAATGCTCCTTCATCTCTTGATTGAAAGTAATTTCCTGCCTTAAAATAATTTTCAAAAATTCCCCATTTTTTTATATGGATACTTTCGTAAGATTTATATTCATTACCATTTAATATAATTAACATTTTACCATCAGAAACCTGTACCTCTAATGTAAATTTTCTAAAACCCACTTCTTGTTCAAAATTAAATCCTTCATCATTATCCCAAGCATCTTCATGTAAAATTTCGGTATCTGACGCATTTAAGTTTTTTAAAACCTTCGATTTTATTCTTATTTTACCTTTATCCCAATAGATTTTTAAAATTGGTGGTGCGTTATTATCGTCTTCTCCAATTAAATCTCTTTGCTCATTAGTTAATCTGCCATGAATTTGCATTATAATAACGCGATGGTATTTACCTTCTGAATCTTTAGATACTTCATCCATCGCAATTTTTGCCTTCATGTTTCCACCATCCTTGAATGTCCAGTTTACATTATTTTCACCTGGCACCATCTGTTCTCTTAATTCAGAACGCGTGTACTTGGTGTTTTTAGTTTTTGACTCTGTTGGCATGGCATGAAAAACAATAGCACCTTTTGTAGAATCTATGTACATATAGGGTTTTGCCACTTCATTATTTGCAAAATCTAAAATTTCAGGTGGATCTATTTCATATGGCTTTCCTTTATCGTTTGTTACTGGTAATGTAACTTTCCAATGACTTAAATCAATATCAGGCAGTTTTACTTTCTTCTTTTTCTTCTTCTTTTTCTTCTTAGTTTTTTTTACTTCTTTTGAAGTTTTAACATCTTGCGCTTGGCAATTAGTACTAATTGAAACGGTAAGAAAAACAAACAAACATATTTTAAGGTATCTTAACATATTATTAGTTTTACTAATTAATCAAGTGCTTCAATTTCAAAAGAATCTATATAAGACTCATCAAATTCATTATAAAAGAATATTGCTAACGATGAATTAGCACCTGAATTAAATACTAAAGTCCCAGAAATTAGATCATCTACACCAGCAACATCTTCTGAAAACGTAATTGCCCCAACAGTATTAGCTGCAATATCAGCTGGATCATTAGTTTCTGTTAACATTGAAACATGAAGAAGTCCATTATCATCCGTATCATTTTTAAACCTATACTTAAAGGTTAAAGAGTAAGTTTTATTAGGAGTAAACTCCGAGATTAATTGATAACCTATCCTGTCACTCCCTGGATCCGGTAATTTAGCTCCATTATTACCTTCATGATAACCGCTTGATCCTGTTATTTGGATTACTCCTCCTAAACTAGAGTTTCTCCAAACGTCCCTACTATCATTTCCATTGTCAAAACCTGGCTCAAGAATTACTGGAATTAATGTTGGTGGTATTTCTGGCTCTACTACAACTAATTCAGCCGTATATGTACTAGAAACACCTAAGTTATCAGTTGCTGTCAACGTTATAGTATATGTACCTTCTTCTGAATATATATTAGCACCATCCACACCAGTTGAGCTATTACCATCACCATATTCCCATAAGTACATTGTTGCACTTACAGATTGGTTTGAAAATGAATAGGTTAAATAATCATTACCTTCAATAATGGAAAATAAGGCTGAAGGAGGTGTTAAGTCTTCTTGAGAATTAGCATCTGGTAAATCAAAAGCTAATGAATCTATTGAAGGATCACAAGCCACAGTTACACTACAAGTAATAAGTAGTACAATAATCATTAACTTTTGCGATACAAATTTCTCTAATCTATTAATATTTTTCATTTTTTTATGTTTTAAAATTATATTCTAATAACCTGGGTTTTGGGTCATTAGTCCATCACTTAAATTAACTTCATTTTGTGGAATAGGTAATAACAAGTCTGATGCTGTAAATCCAAACCCGTTAGCTACTGAATACGCTGATAACGTAGATTCTGCTCTACCCAATCTAATTAAATCAAATAGTCTATGGTTTTCAAAAGCTAATTCTACTCGTCTTTCTAATAATAAATCATCAAGTGATATTTCCGTAACAGCATCAGTTAATCCTGCTCTATCTCTTACCTGTTGAAAAGAAGTTAAAGCGGCACCTACATTGGTTTCATTAGCACCTGCCATTATAGCTTCTACATGCATCAATAATACATCTGCATAACGCAATACAATCCAATCATTTCCCGCCAATCTTGGATTAGGGCTAATATCAAAAGTATGAGGATTTGTTGTACCTCCATCATCACCATCAGGGAAATACTTAGCACATTGATATCTCACTGAAGTTAAATGATTAGGGTCTTGTCTAAATGAATATTGTGCTCTAATACCTCCAAACTCATTTAAATCATCTACAAGGTCATAAGTTGCATAATTTACACCACTTGATGGCCCTACAGAATTCATAAATTGTGAAGAAAAGGTTTGACTATCATTTAAGCTATTAAAACCTACTGCAAAAATTATTTCTTGATTTAACTCTTGGTAAAACACATCATTAAAGTCTACCAAACCAAATGATCCGTCGTTAATAATTTTTTCACACATTATTTGTGCCTTAGCATATTCAGGGTTCTCTAAAGTAAGATATACTTTTGCTAATAGTCCTTGTGCTGCAGCTTTTGAAGCCCTTGTTTTATAAGTATTATCTAAACCAGCTTCTGCCGTTATTAAATCACTAACAATTAAATCATATATTATACTCGTATCAACTCTTGTAAACTGAGCTTCTTTTTCTAATGGACTTAAAACATGGTCAACATAAGGTAAATCTCCAAATAATCTTACTAAGTTAAAATAGGCATAGGCTCTAATAAATTTAGCTTCAGCTTCTATTGATGAAGTGTCATCACTTACATTCCCTAAATTATCTAAAACAACATTTGCTCTATATATAACTTCATAATAACTATCATAATAATTACCGACTAATCCATTTATTGGAAGTACATTGAATGACTCAAATTGACCAGCGTCAGAAAAATCATCTGGATCAGCAATTTTTGTTGCCGTGTTACCACTTCTCATCTCTGTGATGTAAAACTCATATTGAACACCGTGATTCTCATCCTTATCGAAGTCACCTACTCCTTGAATAGCGTCATAAGCACCAATTAGTGCTGACTCTAATTCTGCTGAAGTAGTATAATAATTGTTTGATGTAAGCGCCGAGCTTGGTTCTGGCTCTAAAAAATCACTACAAGATGTCACCAAAACCCCTATTAGTAAGATAGCTATATATGTTCTATATTTCATGATATATTGTATTAAGTATTATATTTTATTTTTAAAAATCTAGGTCTAACCCTAAAGATATTGTTCTATAAATTGGAGATCCACCTCGTTGGTATCCATATTGAGTAGGACTCGTTTTATCTAAGGCTTCTGGATTCCAACCTGTGTATCCATCTGCTGTCTTATACATTAGGTTCTGACCAGATGCATAAATACGTAATTTTGAAATCTTTAATTTACTTGTTAAATCTTCAGGGAAACTATAACCTATATTCACATTTCTCAAAGCGATATAAGACGCATCCTGAATAATACTATTAGTTAAATACTTATCTACTAAGAACTCATTACCATAACCAGCTTCTGCAGCGGCATCATTTAAAGTTCTGTTATTGTTATGACTAAACAAATAATGGTCACCTATGTTCCTAACTTCTGCACCATGAGAACCTTGAAACATCACTGAAAAATCTAAATTTCCAATTTTAAAATCATTACTAAAACTCCAAATTAATTCAGGATATGGATTCCCTAAAATGGTTTTATCATCAGCATCTAAAACACCATCACCATTTAAATCCTTAACTTTTACCCAACCAAATTCAGCACCGACATGTCTATAAGGTCTATCTCTATATTCAACCGGCACTTCTGACTCAACAACATAACCATAAAAAGACGAGATTGGTTGCCCTTCTTGATTTATCCATTCAGCAGGTCTTGAAGGGTCGATACTAGTAATTTGCCCATTCGAATC
>TARA_R110002033_G_scaffold2080_12_pt1 | contig 16532 bp, 14 predicted proteins | sample TARA_R110002033 | Tara Oceans TARA_R110002033 (sample SAMEA4397051) | marine metagenome | biome: Polar Biome; feature: [SRF] surface water layer (ENVO:00010504); material: water (ENVO:00002006), including particulate matter (ENVO:01000060) such as... | depth 5 m
AGCACTGTAGGAGAGGGAAGTGAATTCACTCTTGCAATTCCTATTGTTGGTCGAGAAGGAGAGCAAGTTCAAGAAGAAGAAGTTGTCATAACTCCATTAGAAAAAATAACTACTATTGTAAAAGAACAAGAGACAAATAAGTATCTAAGTCTTACAATACCCGAAGATGTTCCAGATGATAGAGATGATATCAATGAGCATGACAAAGTAATTTTAATTGTAGAAGATGATGTAAATTTTGCAAAATCGTTACTTAGTTTTAGCCGTCAAAGAGGGTATAAAGGAGTGGTTACTGTAAGAGGTGATTATGCCTTAAACTATGCTTTACTATACAACCCGGTAGGAGTTCTATTAGACATTCAGTTGCCTATTAAGAACGGTTGGCAAGTGATGGAAGAACTAAAAGCGAATTGGAGAACGAAGCATATTCCGGTGCACATTATGTCATCGCATCAATTAAAACAAGAAAGTTTATTAAAAGGTGCGGTTAACTTCTTGGACAAACCAGTAGCATTCGAAAAAATGCCTGAAATATTCAAGCATATTGAGCAAATCATTAATAAGGAATCGCAAAAGGTTTTAATTATAGAAGACAATCCCAAACATGCTGAAGCACTATCGTATTTCTTAGAGTCATACAGTATTAAGTCAGAAATTAAGAGTGAAGTTAGTCAAGGTGTTTCGGCTTTAAGCCAAAAAGAAATTGATTGCGTTATTCTCGACATGGGAATTCCAGATGCTAAGGCTTATGAGATATTAGAAGAGGTTAAAAAGAATAACGGTCTTGAAAACTTGCCTGTAATTGTTTTTACAGGAAAGAGCTTGTCGATGAAAGAAGAGCTAAAAATTAAAAAATATGCCGACTCAATTGTTGTTAAAACAGCACATTCTTACCAGAGAATGCTTGATGAGGTTTCCCTATTTTTACATTTAGTTGAGGAGAATAAGGAAGACGACGGCAGCAAGAAAGATATTTATAAGAAGAAAAGTTTGCTAAACAATATTCTTAAGGATAAAACTGTTTTAGTTGTCGATGATGATGTGCGTAATATTTATTCTCTTACAAAAGCTTTGGAGGTTTTTGAGATGAATGTAATCACTGCTATTGATGGTAAGGAAGCGCTAAAAATGTTGGATGAGAATCCGCAAGTCGACGTTGTTTTACTTGATATGATGATGCCTAATATGGATGGTTATGAAACCGCTGGAATTATAAGACAGAACGAAAAATTAAAAAACCTTCCCGTAATTGCCGTAACTGCAAAAGCGATGACAGGGGATAGAGAGAAATGCATCCAAGCAGGTGCGTCAGATTATATTACAAAACCGGTAGATATCGATCAGTTATTGTCTTTACTACGAGTATGGCTTTATGATAATTTTTAAATATAATGGAAGTAGAAAAGACTAAAAAACGAATTTTGATTGTTGATGATGATGCGCGTAACATTTTTGCATTATCAGCTACTTTACGCTCACGCAAGTTTGAATGCTTGTCTTGCCTAAGTGCGCAAGAAGCCTTAGACATTTTAAGAACAGATGAGCCTATTGATGCCGTACTTATCGATATGATGATGCCCGACATTGATGGGTACGAAGCTATTCCTTTGATTAAGAATATTTCTTCTAGAGCTAATACATATGTAGTATCTGTAACTGCGCAAGCAATGGTTGGTGATAGAGAAAAATGTTTAGAAGCTGGTGCCGATGATTATATTTCTAAACCAGTTGATGTTGACAAATTATTGGCATCGCTAAGCAATATATAAGAACGCTTTATGATTGAGGATTTACAATTAGAGACACTTATAAATGTAGTTTATGAATACTACGGTTTCGACTTTGGGAGCTATTCAAGAGCCTCTTTAAAGCGCAGGGTAGATCGTATCTATCAGCTAGATGGTTTCCAAAGGTTCTCAGATTTTCTTTCGAAAATAAGGTCAGAACCTGAGTATTATAAGAGATTAGTAGAGGAAATCACGGTGAACTTTACCGAGATGTTTCGAGACCCTTCTTTTTACACAATTTTAAAAGAGGAAGTGTTGCCAAATCTTGCCGCCAAACCGTTTATTAGGATTTGGCACGCAGGATGTTCTACAGGGGAAGAGGTTTTTTCTATGGCAATTTTATTAAAGGAAGCCAATTTATTACATAAAGCAATAATCTACGCTACAGATATAAATGCAAAAGTGCTCGAGCGTGCAAAAAAAGGCGTTTTTGGTTTACAATTAATAAAACAATATGCTGAGAACTACCGCAACTCAGGTGGTAAAAATGATTTTTCAAATTATTATATAGCAAATTATGGCGTGGCGAAATTCAATGATGAATTATCAGAACGCATGGTTTTTTCACAACATAATTTGGTTTCTGATGGATCATTTAATGAATTTGATCTTATCTTGTGCCGCAATGTCTTAATCTATTTTGATAAAGATTTGCAAGAGCGTGCAATAACTTTGTTTGATGGTAGTTTGTCTACATTAGGATACCTTGCCTTGGGAAGTAAAGAAACACTTAAATTTGCTTCAATTAGTGACAAGTATGTCCAAGTTAATAAAGAGAAAGTATGGAGGAAACTAAAGTAGTAGGTAAATTTGATGTTGTTATCCTAGGCGGATCAGCAGGAAGTTTACAGGTACTTATGAAAATCTTACCTTTATTAAATGTCCAGTTGCCCTTTGCCTTTGTGATTGTTTTACATCGTAAAAGCACCGAAGACAAAACATTAGAACAACTTATTGATCTTAAATCTACAGTGAATGTAAGGGAAGTTGAAGACAAGGTGTTACTTGTGCCTGGAAATATATATATTGCCCCTTCAAACTATCATTTACTTTTCGAAAAAGACAATTACATTTCGCTAGATGCGTCTGAAAAAGTGAACTATAGTAGACCTAGTATTGATGTCTCTTTTGAATCTGCTGCAGAAGTATATAAATCTAAAGTTTTAGGTATATTGCTGTCTGGTGCAAATGCCGATGGGACAAAAGGAATGCAAATTATTAAAGATATGGGAGGAACAATTATAGCACAAGATCCCCAAACTGCAGAAACTCCTTTTATGCCATTAAATGCGATAAAATTTGCCAAACCAGATTACATATTAACGGTTGAAGAAATTATTGACTTCATCAATAGCATTCAATAATAATTAAATTTAAAACTATATTTTAAAATTATACACATAAAAAAACAGCTTTTATTTAAAAGCTGTTTTTTTATGTAATTTATAGGGTGCTTACAAGCTAACGAATTTCAGTTTTTCAGGAATTATAAAAGATATAATCCCTGAAAATAAGTATATGATGTGCTAAACTAGCTGGCTAATTTTAAACTTTCATGAGCACAAAGCAGTCCCCATGCTCATGAAAAAATATATAGTACGCTTTAAAAGCTAACGAATTTTAAACTTTTCAGAGGTTCGAAATTTACAAACCTCTGAAATCACATATATTAAGCTGTAATAGCTAACGAATTTTGACTGTATTTGTATTCTTTAGGTGTGCAATTATATTTTTCTTTAAAGATTTTCGAAAAATAACTTCTGCTAGTGAATCCTATTGAGTAAACAATTTCAGAGATGTTTAAATCAGTATTTCTAATTAATTTTTCTGCCTTTTCAATTCGCATCATGGTTATAAAATCGTTCACAGTATGATTGTGAATCATTTTAAATCCCTCTTGTAATTTATTTGGTGATAAACCTGTTTGCTTTGCTAATGATTTTATAGAATACTGTTCAGCAGGATCTTTTTGAATTGCATCAGAAAGCATTTTTATTTGTTCGATTTGTTTTAGAGTTAAGCAGTTCACTACGGATTCAGTTGCTGAATAGCTATTTGTATGGTGTTCGATTTCCATGGCTACAATTATTTGTAATAGCCCTTTTTTAAGTAAATCGCGTACAATCCCTTTCTGGTTGATTGCTCTAAGTTGTAATACCTTTTGTGCAATAGTAATGTGCTGGATTCCTACATTTGCAAAGTTCTCTGTCTTGTTAAGAAAGGTCTTCTTTATTTTCGAATTTAAAGAATCTTCGTCCTCATTAACAGTATTGCCTACGCTGATAATCGATAATTTTACTGCCACATCTTTTTTAAAGTAAAAAACATTTATTGTATCCTCTACAGTATTGATTACAGCATTTTGATTTGCCGAAATAGTATTTACATTCTCTTTTTTACCAAAAGTGTGCTCTAATGAACCAAATAAGCAATAAGCAAAGTAAGTAGGAGAGGCACCATCAGATTTAATACTTAATTTCACATCCTCTAGAAACTTAATGTCAAAATCAAAATAACTCAAGTCATCTTGATATGAAGTAGCCTCGATAGTTCCTGTGACTAATTCAGTATCTAACTTAAGCTGGTATTCATTCATGTCTAAACCTAATATACCATCAAAATTATTTTTAAGGTCAACAATAAAGTCTTTAATATTTCCCGATTTGATAGTTATATTTTTCATTAGAAGCTGTTTTAAATTTCGAACTATATCACTTTAGCACTGTGTGCAAGTATTGTTTTTTGATATTTCAAAATTCGTCATAAACAGACTGCTTTACGTTATAGTATTTTTAACTAATGTTTCATTATTTTAATTTATGGCCATTTATAGCAATAAAAAAGCTGTTAATCTACTTTTTTAGTATTGATTAACAGCTTGTTATGTGTGTTGACTATTTATTGCTATTCTAATGCAGCCTTGTCTGAACAATTCTCCTCTGGAATTGCGTTAAAGAATTCGGCAGCTTCTAGATCTGCCGTTGGACCATATCCTAACAGGTAAGTTCCTTTTACAGCATCTGCAGTTTCGATAATATAAAGAATTGACATATCCTCTGGATTACTCATTCCTTCATATCGATGCTGCGCTACGATAAATAATTCATTTGGTTGGTATTTGTACTTAGACTCGGTATCAACTAAGCCATCTTTTTGAAATAGAAAGTTTGTTGTGTACCCTATGGCTTCGTATCTCTTAATATACCCAATTTCGTGTTTAGCATATTCTTCCATAACGTTTTGTTTTTTAAGTTAAAAAGCTCCTCTTTAAAATAAAATTAAAGAAGAGCTTTTTATAATTATACTTTTCCTCTACCGCTAATAAGCGAAAGAATAAATAATACGATGAATATAAAAAATAATACTTTAGCGATTCCTGCAGCTCCTGCAGCTATTCCTCCAAATCCGAAAATTCCCGCTACTATAGCTAGAATTATAAAAATTACTGTCCACTTTAACATGATATTTGATTTTTAGTTAATATATAACGTTTGTTTTGTTATTACAAAGATGCGACTGATTTGGCTGGCTTCTTAACTCAATAAATTTCATTATTGACGCAATCGAGTTCAATTATGCCTATGTTTATTGATAACTTGTAGGGAATTATTCGAACAAAAAAAAACCTAGTACTGCATAGGCTGCAATACTAGATTTAGATATAATGTCTTAATTATTTAATCTAGAGTTTCACGGTATTAACTGTAAACGACATTCCGTCGATAGGACCATTAACTTCACTTATGCGAGAGTTTGTGTAATACAATGTATTATTATGAATGCTAAAGGTGTCAGGCCATTTTACCTCATCTCCTTTAACAAATATTGATATTACGCCATTTACATCTCTCTTCATGATTGCGTTTTGCTCAAGATCGCCGTAATACAAATCACCATTACTATTATAAATCATTCCGTCTGGAGCAGATGTTTTTGCTACCTTTTCAACAGATTGCGCTATCTGTTTATCTGTACCATGAATTAATACCAGCGGATCGATCGCATATAAAGTATAACCAGAAAGTGCGTGAAAGTACAGTTTTTTATCAAGTGGGTTTAGCGCAATACCATCTGAGTGAACTACGTTTGTAAAAGATTGACCATCGATAGTTAAGTGATCTACTTCTGCTTTTGTAGCAATGTTATTATCCAATACTCTTTTTGCTTCTGCAGTTTCCATATTTAAAACAATCAAACCTGCATGTCCAGAATCGGTTAGGTAAATACTGCCGTTTTCCTTGTCTACCCTTAAATCATTTATATATGAATCTTTGTGGTAACTGCTCTCAGGAAAAGTATATGTTTTTTTGAGTTTGTTTGTCGATAAATCAAAAACAAACAATTTGGGTGAGGCGATCACACCTTTAAATTCTGGATTTCTAGTATCTAAAACATAGAGATCGTTTTCGAATGCAACTACTGATTGCACAGCGACAAAAACCGAATCAGACACTTTTTTTCCTATCTCCCAGTTGTTCCAACTATCATTAGGAAACGCGCTTGGTTTACCCTTTTTTACTTCAGCTACTGACGTAGTCACACCTTGACGCCATCTTGGAAAATTCACGAAAACTCTTCCATCTGTACTTACAGTAACCCCAGTGACTTGTTGCCCTTTAAAGGAGGCAATTTCTGTAACCGTGGGAGCTACAACAACTTTTTCTTTAGTTTCTGTATTTTTCTTTACTTCTTTCTTACAGCTAGTCAAGCTAGCAATGCTTAAAGCTATTAATAGTACTTTTTTCATATTATATTGTTTTTACAATAGCTTCTTGCGCTAATCTTGATTTTGGTTTATGGCTAGGTTGATTTTTGTCATCGGCATCTCTGTATCCTATTGCAACTGCAAATAAGCTTGTATATCCGTCCATTTTTAATATTTGATGGTATTTCTCTGCTTCAATACCTTCCATGGGTGTCGCGTCGATTTCCATTTGAGCGCATGCGGCTAATAAAATGCCTAATGATAGATATACCTGCTTGTCAAACCATACTCTCAATTCATCATGCGTTAATTGCGCTAAATGAGTATTGTAATAATCAATTGCCGACTGCGGTAAGTTCTCCTTAATTTGCTTTTCGAATACCTCCACGTCATAGATAGAATTGAAAACAACTAAAGTGTCACATTGGTTTATTTTTTCCTCATTGAATAGTGAAGCTGCGGCTAATTCTTTCTTGATCTCTGGATTAGAAACGAACTGAAACTGCCATGGCTGACTATTAATAGAAGAAGGACTCAAAACAAGTATCTCTTTAAGTTCTTCAATTAATTTTGCATTTATTTTTTTTGTCGCATCATACTTCTTTGTACTGTAGCGTTTTCTCATTGCGTTTATAAATTCCATATGCGTAATTTTTATTGTTTTATACTGTAAATGTACATACATGGTGCTTTAACAATGTTATAGGATATCCACTTTAACCGTTTTTAACACTATTTTCAGATTTAATTGGTTGTACTATTTTCAGATGTATACTACTTTTTATAATTACAAATATGTTTTAGTTTACTGATTATTAAATATTTATCTAATTGCTGCAGGTTATTTTCGAAAATATAATATAGTATAAGTTGGTAGAAGGAATCAAGGGAGCATGCTTTGAAAAATTATAACAAATTTTATTCTTAAAATAGTATTAAAAACTATTTTTATCTAAAGATTTCGATATACTTTTGACAAAAAATTCACAAGATAGTTTCGGACCTTCTTACATTTTGAGTTTTTAGTGCTTGTTTTGTTAAAAAAAGCGAATAGCTGATGAGAATAGCCTTGTTTTTAATGTATTTCAGTATGCTGCATTTCTGCGGAGGAACAACTATGCATGCGGCTACATTGCATCCACTTCAAGTAAATTATATAAAAGCCACACTTACAAAAAATCCCCAAATAAAATTTTTTCATAAAGATCAGGATAGCGACTTAATTGAAGATGCAGATACTGATACAGAAGATGATTGCAATTTTGGTGCAAATAATAAATCCAACACTGATAAAAATTTAGCTGCTGTTAGTACTAGTAGTACAAAAGCATGGTATCATGCTTTTATCTCACTTGATTTAAAAACTAAAGTACTTACTACTCAAAATCAGCACGCCCATTTTTGTGGTTATTCTTCACCTACATTTTCTAGACTTCAAGTTTTAAGAATTTGAGCAATACGTTTTTTTAATTGCCAAAATCCCTATTTATAATTTTGTATCGCATCATAGCGCCTTGCTATACTATGCGTTAGTTTTTTTTGGCAATCACTATTTAAAAACGAAGAGAGATCGCTACGTCTCAATCATTTCATTGCTAAATTACTATTGAATACCATGAAAAAAATCATCATGATTACTGGCTTATTGGCCGCAAGTTTCCTTGTGAGTTGTAATTCTAAAACGGAAGAAAAAGAAGCACCTATAAAATACACTGTAACAAGTCCTGCAGTTATTGACACCTCATTTACAAAGCAGTATGTTTCTCAAATTAAATCGGTGCAAAACATCGAAATTAGAGCACAAGAAAAAGGCTTTCTGCAGAAAATTTACGTCGATGAAGGGCAATATGTAAAACAAGGGCAATTACTTTTTAGAATCATGCCCAAAATGTACGAAGCCGAATTATTAAAAGCACAAGCGGAAGCTAAATCTGCTGAAATTGAATTCCAAAACACCAAAAATCTAGCAGATAAAAACATTATCTCTAAGAATGAACAAGCGGTTGCAAGTGCCAATTTACAACAAGCTAGAGCGCAGGTTGCTGTAGCTAAACTTCACTTGTCTTTTACTGAAATAAGAGCTCCCTTTTCAGGTACGATTGATAGAATACCTAAAAAATTAGGAAGCCTAATTGACGAAGGTGAGTTACTAACAAGCCTCTCGGATAATAGCGAAATGTTTGCTTATTTCAATGTTTCTGAGCCTGAATATTTGAGTTATGAAACAGATATTAAAAATAGAGCCGATACTAAAGTCAACTTGAAATTAGCAAATGGGGACATATTAAAACAAGCAGGAAAAGTAGAGTTAGTCGAAGGAGAATTCGATAATGAAACAGGGAATATAGCTTTTAGGTCACGCTTCCCTAACCCAGATAAACTGCTGCGTAATGGCGAAACTGGTTCTGTTATGATGGTAGTACCCTTACACCAAGCCTTAGTTATACCGCAAAAAGCTACCTACGAAATACAAGATAAAAAGTATGTATTTATTGTAAACAAAAACAATGTTATCAAATCTAGAGAGATTGTGGTAAAAGGAGAAATGCCTGATTTGTATGTTATCGAATCGGGAATAACTGTAAACGATAAAATCGTATTTGACGGTATTCAAAAAGCAAATGAAAACGATACCATTCAATATGACTTTTTAAAACCAAGTAAGGTGTTAAATAGTTTGAGACTTCACGCAGAATAGTTGGTTTAACCAAATAAAAAACAGAAAAAATGTTTGATAAATTTATACAAAGACCAGTACTTTCGATAGTGATATCGCTAGTTATTGTCTTTTTGGGAGTACTGGCAATGACTGGTCTTCCGGTAACGCAGTTTCCTGCAATTTCACCGCCTAAGGTGAATATTACCGCTGATTATCCTGGAGCAAATGGAGAATTGATGGTTAAAGCGGTTGTAATTCCATTGGAGCGTGCTTTAAATGGTGTTCCGGGAATGAAGTACATAACTTCAGATGCGGGAAATGATGGAGAAGCATCAGTGCAAGTCGTTTTTAATTTAGGTACTGATCCTAACCAAGCTGCAATTAATGTTCAAAACCGTGTGGCATCTGTAATCAATAAGTTGCCACCATTAGTAGTGCGTGAGGGATTAAAAATCACACGTGAAGAGCCTAACATGCTTTTGTATGTCAATTTATTTAGCACGGACCCAAATACCAATCAAAAGTTTCTTTACAACTATGCTGACATCAATATTTTATCTGATTTAAAGCGTGTTAATGGAGTAGGTGTTGCAGATATTTTAGGAAATCGTGATTATGCCATGCGTATTTGGCTGAAACCTGACCGCATGCTTTCTTTCAAAATTTCTGCTGAAGAAGTTTTGGAGTCATTGAGCAACCAAAGTTTAGAGGCTTCTCCTGGAAAAACAGGTGAAAGTTCTGGTAAGCGATCACAAGCATTCGAATACGTACTAAAATACAAGGGGCGTTTTACTACAAAAGACGGCTATGAGAATATTGTTGTTCGCGCTGGTGAAAATGGAGAACTCCTTCGATTAAAAGATGTAGCCGATGTGGAATTTGGTAGTTCGATGTATGATATTTATTCGAGTATAGATGGAAAACCTTCGGCTGCGATTACTATAAAACAGTCTTACGGGAGTAATGCAAGTCAGGTAATTACAGATGTGAAAGCCAAACTAGCCGACCTTAAAAAATCGTTTCCAAAAGGGATGGATTACGAAATTAGTTATGATGTCTCTAAATTCTTAGATGCTTCTATCGAAAAGGTAATTCATACGCTTGTTGAAGCTTTTATATTAGTAGGTTTGGTTGTTTTTATTTTCTTAGGAGATTGGCGATCAACAGTTATTCCAGCTATTGCAGTACCCGTATCCTTAGTAGGAACATTTGCATTCATGCAGCTCTTTGGGATTACCATTAACTTGATTACTTTATTTGCATTAGTCTTAGCGATTGGAGTGGTGGTAGATGATGCCATCGTAGTTATTGAAGCTGTTCACGCTAAGATGGAGGAGGAGCATCTTTCGCCAAGAAAAGCAACTAAAAAAGCTATGTCAGAAATTGGTGGTGCAATTATCGCTATAACCTTTTTGATGGCGGCCGTATTTATTCCAGTCGCATTTATGTCAGGTCCTGTAGGTATATTTTACCGTCAGTTCTCAATTACTATGGCTACAGCAATTATTCTTTCGGGAATTGTGGCTTTGACATTGACACCAGCATTGTGTGCTTTAATGTTAAAAAATAATCATGGTAAACCCCGCCCTCGAAACTTAATCAATAGGTTTTTAGATGGTTTCAATAAAAAGTTCGATGGTCTTACCGATGGATATAAAAAAGTCTTGACCTTATTTATTAACAGAAAATCGGTTACTATTGCAGTATTAGCTGCATTTTGTGTGGGAATATTTTTTATCAATAATAGTTTACCATCGGGATTTATTCCTAATGAGGACCAAGGAATGTTTTACGCGATTATACAAACACCTCCAGGTTCGTCATTAGAAAGAACAAATGAGATTGCTGAAAAATTGCAAAAAATCGCTGAAAAAATTGATGGCGTTAAGTCTGTTTCAGCATTGGCTGGATACGAAATATTGACCGAAGGAACAGGAGCCAACACAGGAACTTGTTTAATCAATCTTAAAAGTTGGGAAGAGCGTCACGAAAATGTAGAAGAAGTTATCAAGCAGCTAGAAGAAGAGACTAAAAATATCTCTGGCGCTACTATCGAATATTTCCAACCACCAGCTGTTCCTGGTTATGGTGCTGCAGGAGGATTTGAGCTGCGCTTGTTAGACAAAGCAGGATCAGGTGACTATAAAAAAATGGAAACGGTAAGTAGGGAGTTTGTTGCTGAACTTAAAAAGCGTCCTGAACTTACTTCGGTTTTTACTTTTTACAGTGCTAGTTTTCCGCAATACATGCTTGATATTGACAACGACATTGCCCAGCAAAAAGGAGTGAGCATTGAGAATGCAATGAACACCTTGTCTACATTGGTGGGTAGTAATTACGAAACTAATTTTATTAAATATGACCGTCAGTACAAGGTAATTGTACAAGCATTGCCTCAATATAGAGCTTTACCAGAGGATATTTTAAAATTGTATGTGAAAAACAATCGTGATGAAATGGTTCCTTTTTCGGCATTTATGAAAATGAAAAAAGTCTACGGATTATCTGAAATTACGAGACACAATATGTACAATGCTGCAGAGATTAGTGGGGCACCAGCAATAGGATACAGTAGTGGAACTGCAATTCAAGTTGTCAACGAAGTCGCCGCTAAGACTCTTCCTAGAGGCTTTGGGATTGACTGGGCAGGAATTTCTGCTGATGAGGTTGCAAGAGGTAATGAAGCGATTTACATCTTCCTCATTTGTTTAGGGTTTGTGTACCTAGTTCTTGCTGCTCAATATGAAAGTTTTGTACTGCCATTAATTGTAATCTTATCACTTCCTGCAGGTATTTTTGGAGCATTCTTATTTTTGAAATTATTTGGTTTAGAAAATAATATTTACGCGCAAGTTTCCTTAATAATGCTTATTGGTCTACTAGGTAAGAATGCCGTTTTGATTGTAGAATTTGCCGCATTAAAGCACAGTCAGGGTGTCGCTGTACTAGATGCAGCTATGGAAGGAGCGTTAGTGCGTTTCAGACCTATTTTAATGACTTCATTTGCTTTTATTGCAGGATTGATTCCGCTTTCTATGGCCTCTGATCCAGGAAAAATAGGGAATAGAACATTAGGAACTGCAGCGGCGGGAGGAATGTTCATAGGGACATTGTGTGGTGTGGTTTTAATTCCTGGACTATACTTAATATTTGCTAAAATATCAGAAAAGCACAAGCTCTCAAAAGACGAAGACGAAAATCCATTAACAGAAGAATTTAATCACCATGAATAAATCAATCATGTATCGCTACGCAGTAGTTATGGTGACGGGCCTTACAATTATTAGCTGTAAGGCTCCATCTGCCGTTACTATGCCAGAACCAACTGCTATTCCAGAGAGTTTTGGCTTGTCTCAAGACACAGTAAATGTCGCTGCCTTAAATTGGGAATCCTATTTTAATGATCCTAAGCTAACAGCACTAATCACAGTCGCTCTACAGAATAACCAAGAATTAAATATCACCCTGCAGGACATCGAAATTGCAAAGAATGACATACGTGTTCGCAAGGGACAATTGCTCCCTTCAGTAGGTTTACGGGCAGGCTCTGGTGTTGAAAAAGTAGGTCGTTACACCAGCCAAGGTGCGGGTGATGCAACTACCGAAATTGCTCCTGGTAAAGAATTTCCAGATCCTTTGACAGATTTTAATATCAGCGCATTTGCAAACTGGGAAGTAGATATTTGGAAAAAATTGCACAATGCTAAAAAGGCTGCTGTAACAAAATATCTCGCTTCTGTTGAAGGGAAGAATTTTGTAATCACCAATCTCATTGCTGAGGTGGCAGATTCTTATTACGAACTACAATCGCTAGACAATCAGTTAGAAATTGTAAAACAGAATATTGATTTACAACAGCACGCTCTTGAAATCGTAAAAGCGCAAAAAGAGTCGGCTAGAGCTACTGAACTTGCAGTCCAGAAATTTCAAGCGGAGGTACTGTCGTCAAAGAGTATGGAATTTGATATTAATCAAAATATAATTGAGACTGAAAACAAAATCAATTTTCTACTGGGCCGTTATCCTGAAAAAATTGAGCGAGAAAGTAGTAACTTCTTGAATTTGTTACCCTCAGCTGCTAGTGCAGGTATTCCATCTCAATTGCTAGCCAATCGCCCGGATATTAAGCAAGCTGAATTAGAGTTGGCTGCAGCCAAACTAGATGTAAAAGTGGCTCGTGCAGAATTTTACCCGTCTTTAGAAATCTCAGCGGGATATGGTTTACAAGCATTTAAAACCTCATACTTGTTAAAATTCCCCGAGTCGATATTGTATAATTTAGTAGGAGATATTATAGCGCCATTAATTAATAGAAACGCCATCAAAGCAGAATTTGCTTCGGCAAATGCAAGGCAGATTCAAGCGCTGTACAATTATGAGCGAACGATATTGAACGCTTACTTTGAAGTTGCTAATCAGATGGCTAATATCAATAATTTAGATAAAAAGTATCAGATGAAGAGCCAACAAGTAGCAGCATTAAACACTTCGATTAGTGTTGCGGGTGAACTATTTAAATATGCACGGGCTGATTATTTTGAAGTACTTATGACGCAAAGAGACGCTCTAGATACTAAACTAGAGTTGGTAGAAACTAAAGAGCGGCAGTTAAATGCCTTTGTTCACGTATATCGCGATCTTGGAGGAGGATGGAGATAATATTCTTAAAATTGAGAGCCAGCAATTAATGTCTGGCTCTTTTTTATTACACGACATTTTTAAAATTAGTAGTACATTAACAATAATACCAACTTGAATTCCTTAATTTTAGTAACTTCATTTTAGTGCGTATAGTGCTGTAGATGACAGAAATTAAATTTTACAACTTCACTTATGACAAATAGTACTACACGCGCAATGCTTCCGTTTTTATATATGGTTTGGTCAGATGACTTGCTTACCGAGAAAGAATTTGATACACTTCAAGACTTTGTTAATAAGCAACAGTGGCTTTCGCCATTGGATAAAAAAGAATTAACTGCATCAATTGTAAAGGAGGTTCCGCCAAGCCGTGAGACAATATCTAAATGGTATTACCAAATACAAGAAGTAGTGCAGTCTCAAAGCGGAATAAAAACCATATTTGATGTGGTACTTTTTCTTTCGAATAATAACCAAGCAATTATAGATAACAAATTAGATTTTGTTAAACTAGAAGCTGACTTGGGAATTTTAAGTGAAGAGGTCATTGGTAATTTTAAAAAAATAGGCAATACACAAACAGCACGTTATAAAAACACGGATTTAATTAATATTAAAGCAGTTACTAAACTGCTTGATGGGGAACAAGCTGCTATAATTAATAGAGTCAAAGAAGTAATTTCACGACCTGAATTTGCTTACATACATACAACAGATACTGCAGTGTATAGAGAAAAAGTATATGAGTGGTGCAAAATACTTGCAGATGAAAATTTGGGTAATATGGCCTATCCTCAAGAGTACGGAGGTGGTGATAACATCGTTGATTATTTTGCCATTATGGAAACACTGAGTTATCACGATTTGAGTTTGGTTATTAAATTTGGAGTACAATTTGGACTTTGGGGTATGAGCGTGCAATCTCTTGGCACTGAGAAACACTATAAAAAATACCTTCGTGACATTGGGACTTTAAAAATTCCAGGTTGCTTTGCCATGACTGAGACGCATCATGGATCGAATGTAAAAGGGCTAGAAACAACGGCTACTTACAATCACAATGACAAAACATTTACGATCCATACACCACATGAAAAAGCGCAAAAGGAATACATAGGAAACGCTGCGGTGCACGGGCAAATGGCTACGGTTTTTGCTAAGTTGGTTATTGATAATCACGATTACGGTGTCAATGCTTTTATAGTGCCATTGAGAGATGCGTCAGGGACAGTTCTAGATGGAATTACCATAGGAGATTGCGGACAAAAGATGGGTTTGAACGGTGTTGATAACGGAACGATACAATTTAATCAAGTCGTTATTCCTAAAGAAAACATGTTGGATCGCTTTGCTTCAGTAAATGGGGATGGAGAATTTGAAAGTCCGATTCCTAGTGACAATAGACGTTTCTTTACCATGTTAGGTACGCTAGTGGGCGGACGCATTGGTATTCCGCGTTCTGCTTTGGCTGCAGCCAAAAGTGGATTAGCAATAACTATAAAGTATAGTGATCAACGAAAGCAATTTGGACCCGAAGGAGGAGCAGAGGTGCCTATTCTTAATTATCGAATGCACCAACGTCGATTATTACCGCCATTAGCAAAAACATATGCCATTCATTTTGCATTGCAATATGTAACCAAACGTTTCATGCACAAGAAAGAATCAGAAATGCAAGAAATTGAAGCACTGGCAGCTGGTATGAAAGCCTATTCTACTTGGAGTACAACTGCAATTTTACAAGAATGTAGAGAAGCCTGCGGAGGAAAAGGGTACCTATCTGAAAATAGAATTGACGCTTTAAAAAACGATACCGATATATACACCACTTTTGAAGGTGACAACACCGTTTTAATGCAACTTGTCGCTAAAAACAGATTATCAGAGTTTAGAAAGACTTTTGGAGAGATGGGAATCTTTAATTACGTTTATGAAAATGCGGTTACCGCTATTACAGAAAAAAATCCTATTGCAACCCGTAAAACAGATAGCGAGCATCTTTTAGATGGGCAGTTTCATTTACAAGCTTTCGAACATAGAGAAAGAACCATATTAGCTTCGGCCGCACGACGTCTAAAAAAATTAATAGAAAGTGGTTTAGAAGCCTACGACGCCTTTAATGTAGTGCAACACCAAATGATTGATGTAGCACAAGCCTATCTTGATAGAGTGGTTTTAGAACAATTTCAAGTTGCCATAGCTACTGTTAAAGATAGTGATGAGAAAAATATCTTAGATAAATTGGCACAGTTATATGCTTTATCACAAATAGAAAAAAATAAATCTTGGTACCTAGAAGACGGCTATATGGAAACAGTAAAAACCAAGGCAATAAGAAAAATGGTAAATCAGCTATGTTGGGATATTAGACCTTCGGCTGTTGCCTTAGTAGATGCTTTTGCAATTCCAGATTCTTGCTTAGCTGCACCAATAGCCTTCAATTAATTAAATAAAAAAATAAAGGCCAGTAAATACTTTTTACTGGCCTTTATTTTTTGAAATAGTTTAGTCTTTTATAATAGAAATTGGATTTTTGTCGTCATCTATGGCTACAAAAGTAAATTCTCCTGTAATGGCCTTCTCTCTTCGCTCGTCATACATTTGTTCGATAAAAATTTCAACTTTTACCTTCAAACTTGTATTTCCTACGTGTATCACGCTCCCAATAAGTTCAATAATTGTTCCGGCAGGAATAGGTTTTTTAAAGTCAATTTTGTCACTACTTACCGTAACCATTTTT
>TARA_R110002033_G_scaffold35382_11_pt1 | contig 16528 bp, 15 predicted proteins | sample TARA_R110002033 | Tara Oceans TARA_R110002033 (sample SAMEA4397051) | marine metagenome | biome: Polar Biome; feature: [SRF] surface water layer (ENVO:00010504); material: water (ENVO:00002006), including particulate matter (ENVO:01000060) such as... | depth 5 m
AGCCTTGACACTTACGCCAGTATTGTGTGCGATGTTATTGAAAAATAATCACGGAAAAGAAAGAAAAAAATCACCTATTGACCGTTTTATTGCATGGTTTAATGGTGGGTTCGAAAAGTTAACTGGACATTACGTTGGCATCTTAAAGTATATTGTAAACCGAAGAGTTATCACTTTTGGAATCCTAATTGCATTTTGCTTTGCAACCTATTATACAAATCAAATTTTGCCTGCAGGATTTATTCCTAGTGAGGATCAAGGGATGATTTATGCCATCATTCAAACACCTCCAGGAACAACACTAGAACGTACAAACGATGTTGCTAAAAAGTTACAAGCAATTTGTGAAGATGTAGAAGGCGTTGCCTCGGTATCATCATTAGCAGGTTACGAAATTATGACTGAAGGACGTGGGTCTAATGCAGGTACTTGTTTGATCAACCTGAAAGCATGGGATGAAAGGGAGCACAACGTTACTGAAATCATGGAAGAGTTAGAGGAGAAATCTAAAAACTTAGGAGCAGTAATTGAATACTTTGAACCACCAGCAGTTCCTGGATTTGGGTCGTCAGGTGGTTTCTCACTACGTCTTCTAGATAAAACTAACGGAACAGATTACCAAGAATTTCAGCGTGTCAACAATGACTTCCTTGCTGAGCTTGAAAAACGCCCAGAATTAACTGGAGTGTTTACCTTTTATTCTGCTAATTATCCTCAATTAAAATTAAATATTGACAACAAAGCTGCGATGCAAAAAGGTGTTTCTATTGGTAAAGCCATGGAAAATTTGAACATCATGGTTGGTAGTACATACGAACAAGGATTTATTAAATATGGCCGATTCTTTAAAGTGTATACACAAGCAGCTCCTGAATATAGAAAACTACCATCTGATTTAGAGAAGCTATTTGTTAAAAATGAGTCGGGCGAAATGGTTCCTTATTCAGCTTTCATGAAGGTCGAAAAGTCATTAGGTCCTAATGAGATTACGCGTTACAACTTGTACAATTCGGCTGCGATTCGTGGATTGCCTGCAAAAGGATATACCAGTGCTGATGCCATCAATGCGATAAAAGAAGTAGCTGAGGTAAAATTACCAAGCGGATATGACATTGCCTGGGAAGGTTTATCTTATGATGAAGCAAATCGAGGAAATGATTCTCTCTATGTATTTGGTATTGTATTGATATTCGTATACCTAGTGCTAGCAGCACAGTACGAGAGTTTCTTCTTGCCGTTTGCAGTATTATTATCATTGCCTATTGGTTTCTTTGGATCATTTGCGCTATTGCAAATAATGGGATTGTCTAATGACGTTTACGCACAAATTGGGGTCATCATGCTTATTGGACTGCTCGGTAAAAATGCCGTGTTGATTGTAGAAGTCGCCGTCCAGAAGCGAGCCCAAGGATACACTATTTATGATGCTGCTATGGAAGGAGCTAAACTGCGTTTTAGACCTATTTTAATGACTTCGTTTGCGTTTATTGCGGGATTGATTCCGTTGGTATTAGCGTCAGGAGCAGGAGCAATTGGGAATAGAACTATTGGAAGCTCAGCGATGGGAGGTATGATTGTAGGTACCATGTTTGGAGTATTTGTTATTCCTGGATTGTACTACACATTTGCTAAGATGTCTGATGGTCGTGGTCTAATTAAAGATGAAAATTTCCAACCAATATCTGAAGAATTGATGCACAGCTCAGAAGATGAAAGTAGACTTAGTTTAAAACTAAAAGCGCTGAATAAGAAAATTAAAAAACTAATGAAAAGTGAAGATAATGAATAAGTTAATTTTCAAGAATGTGAAAATGAGGTCAGCTTTGCTGCTGACCTTATCTTTAGCGATGTTACAAAGTTGTGTTCCAAAGAGAGATATTCGAACAGAGAAAACGTCTTTACCAGAAAGCTTTGACTCTATCCGTGGACGTGATACGATTAATTCAGCTAACATGCAGTGGAAAGAGTTTTTCAATGATGTTGATTTGAGTGCTTTGATAGATACAGCATTGGTAAACAACCAAGAGTTAAATATCATGTTGCAACAAGTGGATATCGCTAAAAACGAAATCCAATCTAGAAAGGGAGAATACCTACCTTCTGTGGGTATTGCTGCCGCTGCTGAGGTTGAAAAAGTAGGTCGCTACACGAGTCAAGGTGCTAATGATGCAAATACCAACGTAAAAGGAGATCAAGAATTTCCAGAAGCATTGCCCAATTATAGCATTGGTGCATTTGCAACTTGGGAAGTCGATGTTTGGAAAAAGCTGCGAAATGCAAAGAAAGCTGCGGTTATGGAATATTTGTCTTCGATAGAAGGGAAGAATTTTATGATGACCCATTTGATTGCTGAAATCGCTGATTCGTATTATGAAATGCAAGCTTTAGATAACAAGCTGTTGATTATAAAACAAAATTTAGAATTGCAAAATGATGGTTTGCGAACAGTTAGATTACAAAAATTAGCTGCAAAAGCTACAGAGCTTGGAGTACAACGTTTAGAAGCTGAGGTGTTTAAAAACACTAGCGAACTATATACCGTTAAGCAAGAATTAGTAGAGGTAGAAAATAAATTAAATTTCCTAATAGGTCGATCTCCACAACATATAAAACGTGCCTCTGAAAAGTTTATCGAAAAGCAAATAGACACAATGTATGTGGGTGTGCCATCACAGTTATTAGTGAATCGTCCTGATATTAGAAAAGCAGAATACGAGTTAAGCGCGGCTAAATTAGATACAAAAGTAGCCAAGGCAAACTTTTATCCGTCTTTGACATTGCGTGCTGGAGTAGGTGTAGAGTCATTTAATTTAAAATACATCACTACAACTCCAGAATCTGTTTTGTATCGCTTAGCGGGTGATGTTGTTGCTCCCATTATTAATCGAAATGCTATAAAAGCAGCTTATTATAATGCAAATGACCGTCAGTTACAAGCAATATTTGATTATGAAAAAACAGTTTTGAATGCACATGTTGAGGTTTTAAACGGAATGTCTAAACTCGAAAATTTAAAGCAAATCTATGGTCAAAAGGAAAAGCAAGTTAATGCATTGAATAATGCCATTACAATCACAAATACATTATTTAGAGCAGCGAGAGCTGACTACATGGAAGTGCTGTTGACTCAAAGGGATGCGCTAGAAGCTAAGCTAGACTTGGTTTCAGCAAAAAAAGAGCAGTTAACGGCAAGAGTTAATATGTATAAATCTTTAGGAGGAGGTTGGAATTAGTAGTTGTCATATAAAGTTTAATAGTCTTTATAAACCCTCTTAAATGAGCAAAGCCACTCGAGTTGAGTGGCTTTGTTTTTTTATAATAGTATCGATGAATTAGATAATTCCTTTGTCTTTCATTTCGATAATAACATCTGATGCACTTTTGAAGGTTGGTGCTTGCTCGATGATAGACCCCACCCTTTTTTTATTCAGTTTAAAAGTGATGTCATTTTCTGTGGTGAATAACAAAGCAGTCATAAACGGATTATTCATGTAAGATAATAAAATGGCATATGCCTCATCTATGGTATGGAAGCTCTCTATTTCCTCTGTTTTATAACGCGCGATTATCGATAAAGTGTAGCCGCCTTCCTCTAATAAAACAGGTCTTATGTACATGTTTTTTAGTTCGGTGTCTCCTATAGTCTTGGCCAAAGTTAATTTGGCATAAGTTCCCTCTTGAATACTTTGTTTTACGCGCTCCCAAAAAAGAGCAAATACTGGCTCGTATGACATGATATGAATTTTAAATTGAAAATACTCTTAACGAGTAGCTGCAAAATTAGCTTTTGTAACCGAATAGCAGATTGCTTTCTACAAAAACTTTATTTGAATAAATAAAAAAACCGCAGATTTGAAGGCTATTTTTGCTCCAAATCTGCGGTTATTATTTTCGAAAACAACTATTCTCCTGAAAAGACAGCTTTTCTTTTTTCGAGAAATGCAGTCGTTCCTTCTTTAAAATCATTGGTTGCAAAACATTTTCCGAAAGATTTTATCTCAGTATCAAAACCGTTTTCTCCCTCTTTGAAGTTAGCATTTACAGCATTTATTGCCATACCAATTGCCATAGGTGAGTTTTTCATCATTTTTTGAGCAATTCCCGTACAAAATCCCATAAGATCTGCCTGAGCTAAAACATGATTAACTAAACCCGTTCTATAGGCTTCTTCTGCGGTAACCATTCCAGCTGTCATAATCATTTCCATGGCACGACCTTTCCCTATTAGTTGTGGTAAGCGTTGGGTTCCCCCGTATCCTGGAATAACTCCTAAAGATACTTCTGGTAATCCCATTTTTGCATTGTCTGAGGCCACTCTAATATGGCAAGCCATTGCTAGCTCTAAGCCACCACCAAGTGCAAATCCGTTCACTGCTGCAATTACCGGAACTTTCAAACGTTCTACAAAATTAAATAACTTTTCTTGACCGCTAGCTGCAAGTTGTACTCCTTCCTCTACAGAGAAATTAGCAAATTCAGCAATATCAGCACCGGCAACAAATGCCTTTTCTCCAGTACCCGTTAATATAATAACTTTAGTTTGCTTGTCTTTGGCTGCAGCCGCAAATGCATGATGCAATTCATCAATTGTAGCTTTGTTAAGTGCATTCAGTTTTGTAGGTCTATTGATTGTAATTGTCGTGATATTGTTATCAATTGAGGTGAGAATGTTTTCGTAATTCATTATGATAGTTTATGAGTTTATAATAGGTAATGAAACAGTAAACTTGGTTCCTGTTCCATATTCAGTTTCAAAGGTGATTGTTCCTTTGTAGTTTTCAATAATGTTCTTGATGATCCCTAATCCAAGGCCCATACCACTATTTTTAGTAGTAAACTTAGGTTCAAAGATACGAATTATATCTTCGGGTTTAATACCAATTCCGTTGTCTTCAACAGTGATAAGTACGTTATTGTCGCGTTTAGTAACGGTAACAGCAACCTTTTTTTGACGGCCTTCAGGAATCGATTGTATTGCATTTTTAACTAAGTTAGTGATGATTCTAATTAGTTGCGTTCGATCGATTTTAGATATAATTTCTGGAGATTCTTTTTCGAAAACAATGTGTTCTTCATTAAAAATGTCGAGCGTTAATTCGACAACTTCTACCACATTTAAAGTTTCGTTTTGCTGTGCAGGCATCGATGCAAAATTTGAAAAAGCAGAAGCTACGGCATTCATCGTATCAATTTGCTGTATTAATGTTTCTGAGTAATCCTTCATTTTCTGAATGATATTAGGATCTTCGGGACTAAACCTTCGTTGAAAACTTTGAACCGTCAAGCGCATAGGTGTCAAAGGATTCTTGATTTCATGTGCCACTTGTTTCGCCATTTCGCGCCAAGCTTCTTCTCTCTCGCTTTGGGCTAATTTAACGGCACTTATTTCCAGCTCATCAACCATTCGATTATAAGCAGAAATCAATAAATTAATCTCTTTACTACTAGCCTCTAGTACGATTTTCTTGTTCTTCTGGTTAAAGCTAGTTTCATTCAACCTATCTGAAATTGTTTTTAGAGATTTTGTAATGTATGATGATAGAAAATAGGCAATGGCAAATGCCACAATCAACATAAAGGAATAAACTTGGCCCAAGCGTATCAAGAAATTATTGAGCTCTTTATCATAGAAACCGTCATCTTCAAGATAGGGTAAATTAAGCACTCCTAAGGGCTTAAATTTATCGTCTTTAATTTGTGTGTACGATGAGCGATTTTTAACGCCATTGATGGTTTTAATGTCTACGTAGCGCTTCTCAATAGAGGAACGCACCAACTTTAAAATGTATTTAGGAATGGGTGGAGCAGCGCGATCAACAGAAAAAGTCTCCTTAGATGATTTCAACAATTTACCATCAAGACTGTAAATGTTGATTTCGATATTATGAATATGTGCTAGTTCGTGAATCTTATCTTTAAAAATAAGATCTAAATTATCTGTAGTTAACGGGTAAGTTGTTGTAGATAAAACATAGTTGATATGTTCTTTAACTGCGTTTTCTTTACGTTCTAAACGTTCTTGGTGGTACTCTTTTGCTTCAGTTTTAAACTGAATTATTGAGATGGAAGCAAGTAAAACAGAGGCTAGGATTATCAATACAATCATCGAAAGGAATATTCGAATGCGTAATGATAACATAGATAATTTAAAATCTTTTAGCATATTTTAAGATTGATTTCTTTCCCTTATTCTCTTATAAAATTTGAAGCCCAACATAATTATCACAGAAAATGAAATGATTCCGATAACGCCATAAATCCAGTTGAAGGCATTTTTTAATACTACTAAAAAGACAACTGAAAATAATATTATGGTCGCTCCTTCATTCCATAATCGCATGAAGTTAGTGCTGTATTTTACCTCATTATTTTGCAATTGCTTAAATATTTGATGGCACTTTGCATGGTATAAATATAGTACAAAAACAAAGCCAAGTTTAACATGCATCCATGGCATTTGTAACCAAGCTTTTCCAGTTGCAGTAAAAAATAACATCCAAAAAGCAAAAATACTGGCTAAAACAGCCGAAGGCCAAGAGATAATATACCACAATCGATAAGTCATTATCTTGTATTGTTTTTGCAAAATTTCTTTTTCAGGAGAAGGTTTTGCAGCAGCTTCAGTTTGGTATACAAACAGTCTCACAATGTAAAACAATCCTGCAAACCATGTGATAACAAAAATGAGGTGTAATGATTTGAGGTAATTATAATATTGATCCATCGCTTGTATTGTTCAATTTAGTATTCATTTCTTTCTTTAAGAAATATCCTGTGATCACTGTCGATAAAACATCGGCAATGGGGAAGGAAATCCACACGCCAAAAATACCGAAAAAATTTGGTAGAATTAAAACTAACGGAATCAAGAAAAATCCCTGTTTACTCAATGTTAAAAACAAGGCTTTTTTTGCTTTTCCTGCTGCTTGAAAATAGGCTGCTCCAATTAGTTGAATGGCAATTATGGGAGAGGCTGCAAATACCCATCGAAGCGCATTAGGAGTTTCTTCAATTACTTTGATGTCCGTTGTAAAAACGCTAACAATTGGCTTGGCAAAAAACAATATAAATACAAATATTATTGCTGCAAGAACAGCGGCGTATTTAATAGAGATTTGGATTGTCTCTTTAACTCTATCGTAATTTTTTGCTCCAAAGTTGTATCCCGCAATAGGAATAAATCCTTGAGTAATTCCCAGTACAGGGAATAGCGCAAACATTAACATGCGACTTATAATTCCGTAGACAGCTATTGAATGTTCTCCACCATAAGTGTATAAAGTGTGGTTTAGTATAATAGATAAAATACTAATAACACCTTGTCTCGAAAAAGTAACAAAACTTAGTTCTGTGATTTCCTTAATGATGGGAAAGTTGAATTTAAAATGTCTTAGTTCTAATTTGAGTTCGCTTTTATTCATAAAAAACCACAATACAAATAAGAAACACATCACATAAGAAATCGAAGTTGCTAGTGCAGCTCCCGTCATACCTAAATTCATTATCTTGATAAAAACAATGTCTAGAAGGATGTTAACAAAGGCAGGGATAATCATGGCATACATAGCAAACTTTGCCTTTCCTTCTGCTCGAATGATATTATTTCCCATCATACAAAGCGCTAGAAAAGGCACCGAAAATATTATTGGAAAAAAGAACTCTGTTGCTGGCGCGACAATTGCTCCTTTTGCTCCAAATAACTCAAGCATTTCTTCACTAAAGAAAATACCTAGTACTACAAATAATGACGCCATGAAAAAGGTCATCATTATTTGATTGGCAAATGTGAGCAGTGCTTTTTCTTTATTGTTTCCGCCCAAGGCTCTCGATAGAACAGAGCCACCACCTACACCAATTGCCATACCCAATGAAGATATAAAAAAAGTGATAGGCAGTACAACAGTTACTGCAGCGATTGCTAGGGAACCAATCCATTGTCCCACAAATATGGTATCAATCAAGACATTAACCGACATGAACAAAATACCCACAGATGCAGGTATTGCTTGTTTCATAAGTAGTATCTTAATGTCTTGGGTCCCTAAATCCTCTGCACTTACTGCCATCTAATATGCTAACTTTTCAGAAATTGCCCAGTTGTTAATCCAGTTACTCACAGTTGAGCACCATTCATCACCATCATTTAAACAAGGAATCGCTTTAAATTCTTCACCACCATGCGCTTTGAATTCGTGATTAGCTTCCATAGCGATTTCTTCTAATGTTTCTAAACAATCAGATACAAAAGCTGGAGTAACTACGGCTAATTTTTTAATTCCTTTTTCAGGCATTTTGTTTACTTCAACATCAGTGTAGGGTGTTAACCATTTATCACCTGCTAAACGCGACTGAAATGTTTGGCTGTATTTTCCTTCTGGAATGCCTAATAATTTCACCACTTGTTTAGTTGTTTCATAACATTGATGACGGTAACAAAATTCATGTGCTGGAGATGGCGTATTGCAACAAGAACCATCAATTTTACAATGTGATTTTGTTACATCTGTTTTACGAATGTGACGTTCAGGTATTCCGTGGTAAGAGAATAATAAGTGATCATAATCGTAACCTTCTAGATGTCCTTTAATAGAATCAGCAAGGTTTTTTAAATAATCTGGTTTGTTGTAAAAAGCAGGAACAGATGCAAATTTCATCTCAGGGAAATGTTTTTTACGTAACTCTTCTGCTAATACTAATATTGTTGTCGTTGACGCCATAGCATGCTGTGGATACAACGGAAAAAGCAATACTTCTGTAACCCCTTTATCTCTCAATTCTTGTAAACCTGCAAGTATAGAAGGATTACCATAGCGCATTGCTAGAGCTACTGGTACTTCCACTTGTTGCTTTACCTTTTCATGCATCCTTTTAGAAATTACTACTAATGGAGAACCTTCATCCCACCATATTTTTGCGTAAGCAGCAGCTGATTTCTTAGGGCGTGTTTGTAAAATAATTCCGCGAACAAGTAGCGCTCTTAATAAAAACGGAACGTCAATCACGTATTTATCCATTAAAAATTCGTCTAAATACGGTTTAACATCTTTGGGTGTAGGACTTTCAGGAGATCCAAGGTTTACTAATAATACGCCTTTCATTGTGTGATTTTTTGTTTACAAAAGTACTGAAACATACTTTTTTATAAATTGGGATTAACTATTATTTATTGATTGTTTAATATATAAAATCGATACTAATTAAGTAACAGGGTTAATAGACATTAAATATTTTTTTGGAGTGGTGGCAAACTTCTTTTTAAAGGCAGCGATGAAGTGGCTTCCGGTGCTATACCCTATTTTTAATCCTACTTCGTTCACATTATAGGAACCGCTGTCGAGTAGTTTTCGAGCAAAGTCCATTTTATAATCAAATAGGAACCCATAAACAGTATCACCATAAATTTGCTTAAATCCCATTTTTAATTTTTTCAATGTCAATCCCACTTGATCTGCTAGTTCTTGCAATCCTGGTGGTTCGGCCATATTGGCAAGAATGATTTCTTTGGCTTTTCTAATCTTTATCACATTGTCTTCATCTGTTAAAAACGGACATTGCTCTGCATTTGGATCTTCGGTGCGATTAAAATACAAACTCAGTAATTCATATCCTTTTCCGCGATAGTAAAGGTTTTTTATCGAAGGGTGTAGATTGTAATGAAACAACTGACTTAATACAATTGCCATTGACGGACTTATGTTTCCCTCGTTATAATATTTTTTATCTTTATTGTCACCACTTAAAAAAGTGATGTAATCTGCTTCTGCAGAAAATAAAGCATGGAATTTTTTAATCGAAATGATTACTGATATGACCCAAGAATTTGGTGCCAACTCTAAATTGAGGGGCAACTCTTTTTGTGGATTGTATAATAATAGCGATTTCTCCTCTTGAAGTTCGAGCGCATAATTCCCTTGATTGAAGATAAATTTAGCGCCTCCTTTTAATCCAAAATGAAATTGAATCAAGCCACTGCTCACTTCCCGCTGTGCCTGGAAGGTTTCTGTGCTATCATTTTGGAACCTAATTAAGGTAAAATCGTCTTCTATTTTAATTATTTCTTGAGAACTCATAGCGATATTTTTTAAAGAACAATCGAATAATTATCATTACGTTTAATTTAGAACCACTCTAAATAAATAGATTGATACAACTTGATTTCAGTACAAAAATAGGTTTTTTTAGTAATTTTAAGACGTTTAGAAATAAAAAAACACGCAGCGATATAAAAAGTACTTACAGCGTTACTTTTATAAATACTATAGTGATAATTTTGCTTCACTTTCTTGAAAAGTATTTATATGGAAAATAATAACCAATCAAAGCATCACTATTTCTATTCTGTTGGACTAAGCTATAAAAAAGCGGATGCCGAGATGAGAGGTAAATTCAGCTTAGATACTTTAGCAAAGACTCGTTTGCTAGAACAAGCAAAAACAGAAGGAATTGAGAGTTTAATCGTTACATCTACGTGTAATAGAACGGAAATTTACGGATTTGCAGAGCACCCTTTTCAGTTGATTAAATTGATTTGTGAGAACAGTAATGGAAGCGTTGAAGAGTTCCAAAAAGTTGGTTTCGTCTATAAGAATCAAGAAGCTATAAATCACATCTTCAGAGTAGGAACTGGTTTAGATAGTCAAATATTAGGTGATTTTGAAATCATCTCTCAAATACGCTCTAGCTTTACGCAATCAAAATCTATGGGATTAGCTAATAATTACATGGAGCGTTTAGTGAATGCCGTGATCCAAGCGAGCAAAAAAATTAAAAACGATACAGAGATTAGTTCAGGAGCGACTTCGGTTTCTTTTGCTGCGGTACAATATATTATTAAAAATGTTGAAGACATAGGTGATAAAAATATCTTATTATTTGGTACCGGTAAAATAGGGAGAAACACTTGTGAGAACTTGGTAAAACATACTAAGAACGAGCACATCACACTTATTAATAGAACTAAAGATAAGGCAGAACGACTAGCTGGAAAGCTAAATCTAATTGTAAAAGATTACTCTGAGTTGCATTTAGAATTACAAAAAGCAGATGTAGTTGTTGTGGCTACAGGCGCTCAAAATCCTACAGTTGATAAAGCGATTTTAAACTTGAAAAAACCTTTATTAATTTTAGATCTTTCGATTCCTAAAAATGTACATGCTGATGTTGAAGAGCTAGAAGGAGTAACTTTAGTTCATATGGACTATTTGTCGCAATTGACAGACGAAACATTAGAAAACCGAAAAAATCACATTCCTGCAGCTGAAGCTATTATCGAAGAGATAAAAGAAGAATTTAATGTGTGGACAAAGGGACGCAAATTTGCCCCTACAATTCACGCTTTAAAAGAAAAGTTGAACGCAATTAAAAAATCAGAATTAAATTTTCAAAGTAAAAAGATAACTGATTTTAATGAAGAACAAGCGGAAATTATTAGCGCCAGAATTATTCAAAAAATCACGACACAGTTTGCTAATCATTTAAAAGATGATGATACCATGGTGGATGAAAGTATTGAATGGATCGAAAAAGTGTTTAAAATTGGGTTGGCGGCAAAATAATACACTTTTGCACTTAATGAATCTTAATTTCTTAATGGTTTTAATTTTTTAAGAAATCAAAATATAAAAATGGCTGAAAAAACAATACGAATTGGTACCAGAGATAGCGAACTCGCACTTTGGCAAGCACATACAGTAGAGAAGAAGTTAAATGATTTAGGATTTAAAACTGAAATTGTAGCAGTAAAATCTACTGGTGATATTATTCTTGATAAGCCACTTTATGAATTAGGCATTACGGGGATCTTTACTAAAACACTCGATGTCGCGATGATCAATGGTGCAGTAGATATTGCTGTGCATTCCATGAAAGATGTTCCTACTGCTTTACCTAAAGGAATTGTACAAGCTGCAGTTCTAGAGCGCGCAACTACTTTAGACATACTTGTGCATAAAGGAAATTTAGATTTTCTTAATGCTACAGGTACAATCGCCACTGGAAGTTTGCGTCGTCAAGCTCAATGGCTTAATAAATACCCTACACATAATGTGGTCGATTTACGAGGAAACGTAAATTCACGCATGAAAAAACTAACAGATAGCGAGTGGAGTGGTGCTGTATTTGCCGCTGCAGGCTTAGAGCGTATCAACTTGAAACCTGAAAATTACATCAATTTAGATTGGATGATTCCTGCTCCAGCACAAGGTGCAATGCTAGTTGTAGCAATGCAAGATGATGCCTTTACCTTAGATGCTTTATCGCATTTAAATGATATTGAAACTGAAATAGTTACCTATATAGAACGTCAATTTCTTAAAACTCTTGAAGGGGGTTGTACGGCGCCAATTGGAGCCTTGGCAACATATAATGAAGATGAAGATACGATTCATTTTCAAGGGGTTTTGTTTTCGCTTGACGGAAAAGAAAAAATTGAAGTCGATAAAATTGTTCCTATCGAAGAATGGAAGAAATTAGGATTTTATTCAGCTCAAGAAGTGTTGAATAATGGAGGAACAAAATTGATGACGGAAATCAAAAATAATTTGAAAAAATAATGAGCCAAATAAGTATTTTATCCACTAAAACATTGTCGGCAGAGCAAAGACAAGTATTCATTGATGCTGATTTTGACCTATTAGAACAAGACTTCATCGAGATCAAAAACAATCTTTTTGACTTAGATAAAATCAATAACAATCTGATTTGTAGTAGTCAGAATGCGGTTTTAAGTTTGATGGAGCAAAACGGTTGGGAAGATTTAAAAGCCAAACCGGTTTTTTGTGTTGGAATCAAAACCAAAGAATTATTAGAAGCAAATGGTTTTACTGTTGATGTTTATTTAGACTACGCATCAGAGCTAGCTGAAATCATTACCTTAATTTATAATCAAGAGAGCTATACTTTTTTCAGCGGAAACTTGCGTAAAGAAACGTTACCACAAGCATTAAAAGACGCTGGAATTATTTTTAACGAAATCGAAGTGTATCAAACTACACTAGCTCCTTTTAAAATTTCAGATCAAGAAAATTTTGACGGAATAATGTTTTTCAGTCCATCTGCTGTTGAAAGTTATTTATCGAATAATAAAATCAAAAAAGAAACTTGCTTCTGTATCGGTAGTACTACAGCTGCATCTTTAGAGGAAAAGAAAATAAAAAACATAGTAATTCCTGAAGTACCTACAATCGAAGAAGTAATTTTCGAAGTAATTCAGCATTACGCACCAATGCCTGAAGAAGGTAACTAGAACAAACAATATAAGATAAACCATCAGCTAAAAGCCGAAAGCGACTAGCCAATAGCAAGAAAATGATAAAAAACGACTTATTCTTAAGAGCATTAAAAGGAGAAACAGTGCAACGTCCGCCAGTGTGGATGATGCGTCAAGCAGGTAGATATTTACCAGAATTTATTGCTTTACGTGATAAATATGATTTCTTTACCCGTTGTCAAACTCCAGAGTTGGCTGCCGAAATTACCGTACAACCTATTCGTCGAATCGCTCCTGATGCTGCGATTTTGTTCTCAGATATTTTAGTGATTCCGCAAGCGATGGGAATTGATGTAGAGATGAAACCTAATTTTGGTCCGTACCTACCACATCCTATTCGTACGATTCAAGATGTAGAGCGCGTGATTGTTCCTGATGTTCACGAAACATTAGGATACGTTTTTGATGCCATCAAGTTGACTAAGGAAATGTTGAACGATGAGGTGCCCTTAATTGGTTTCGCAGGTTCGCCTTGGACAATTATGTGTTACGCAGTAGAAGGACAAGGGTCTAAAAGCTTTGATAAAGCCAAAGGATTCTGTTTTCAATATCCAGAAGCAGCACATGTTCTATTACAAAAAATTACAGATACTACTATTTTATATCTAAAAGAAAAAGTAAAAGCGGGAGTAAATGCCGTTCAAATCTTTGACTCATGGGGCGGAATGTTATCTCCAGTAGACTATCAAGAATTTTCATGGAAATACATTAACCAAATCGTTGAAGCACTTGCTGATGACGCTCCGGTAATTGTTTTCGGAAAAGGATGTTGGTTTGCTCTTGGCGAAATGGGAAAAAGTCGTGCTTCTGCATTAGGAGTAGACTGGACTTGCTCTCCTAGAAATGCGAGATACCTTTCTGGTGGAAACATTACTTTACAAGGAAATTTTGACCCATCAAGATTGTTATCACCAATTCCGGTGATCAAGAAAATGGTTCACGAAATGATTGACGAATTTGGTAAAGACAAATACATCGTGAACTTAGGTCACGGTATTCTACCAAATATTCCTGTTGATCACGCTAAGGCATTTATTGATGCTGTGAAAGAATACGGACAATAGTAAAGAAGTTTGCAGTCACAGTTTTCAGTTCTTTGCAACTTAAAACTATGACTGGCACTGAAAACTCAAAAAAACATGCTAAGCAAAGGAATAAGAGACGAGAAGAAAGTAAAGATCGACAATATGTTGGCCACTTTACTTTCTTTGGTTTTTGTACCCAAATTTTGGAACATTGAAGACACAAGTTTAATTGATAATCAATTGACAGATTTTGGTTTAACAACTGCTATTCTTGACCAAATTGAAGAGAAAGATTTGATTAAATTGTTAGATAAGTACGAAATGGATTGGGAGCAAAAGGAACAATTTGCTGATTTTTTAGTGGGTTATTCTAAAAATAATCAAATCGATTTTTCTGCGAAAGCCATTGTTATTTACAATCACATCCAAATTGAGAGTAAAACTTTTTCATTTGATATTTTTAATAAGTTAGCTAAGATAAAAGCAAATTCGTAATGAAAAATAAATTTTTTACCTACATACAAAACCTTCAAGATACCATCGTTGCAGGTTTAGAAGCCGTTGATGGACAAGCCAAATTCAAAGAAGACTTATGGGAACGCCCAGAAGGTGGTGGCGGGCGTACACGAGTAATTGAGAATGGTCAAGTTTTTGAAAAAGGCGGTGTCAATATCTCAGCCGTTCACGGAAAGTTGCCAGAAGCCATGCAAAAAATGTTTGGCGTAGGCGAAGCAGATTTTTTTGCTTGCGGACTAAGTTTGGTGTTACATCCAAAAAGCCCTATGGTGCCTACGGTTCATGCCAACTGGCGTTATTTCGAAATGTACGATGAGAACGGAAATGTAATCCAACAATGGTTTGGCGGCGGTCAAGATTTAACTCCTTATTATTTATTTGAAGAAGATGCGATTCATTTTCACCAAACCTGTAAAACGGCTTGTGACAAACACAATCCAGATTTTTATCCAAAATATAAAAAACAATGTGATACTTATTTCTGGAATGCACATCGTCATGAAGCACGAGGAATAGGAGGTTTGTTCTTTGATTACTGTAAAGCTACTGAAGAAATGAGCATGGAAAACTGGTTCAATTTTGTATCTGAAGTTGGGAATAGTTTCCTTCAAGCCTATGTTCCAATTGTTGAAAAAAGAAAAAATTTACCCTATACCGCTGAACAAAGAACATGGCAGGAAATCCGTCGAGGACGCTATGTTGAGTTCAATTTAGTTCACGACAAGGGAACGTTATTTGGCTTAAAAACTAATGGAAGAATCGAATCTATTTTGATGTCATTGCCGCCGCATGTGCAGTGGGTTTACGATCATCACCCGGAAGCGGGAAATGAAGAAGAGAAGTTGGTAAATGTATTAGAAAATCCAAGAGATTGGTTAGCTTCGTAGAAGCGACATATTTATAGCAGGAAGCGAAGAAGCGAAGTTGGTAAATGTATTAGAAAATCCAAGAGATTGGTTAGCTTCGTAGAAGCGACATATTTATAGCAGGAAGCGAAGAAGAGAAATTAATAAAAGTCCTTGAAAATCAGGTTGATTGGTTAGCTTCATAGAAGCGACATATTTATAGCAATGGGATTTTTTTTTGATTGAGCTCTGTAGGAGCGGTATATTTATAGGATATATTATAGATATAATGTAAAGCAATTTTTATTGAATCCCTTAGGGATGGCATGTTTATAGCTATATTTAATATTGTTTTTATTGAATCCCGTAGGGATGGAATATTTTAAATAATATCATTTTCAAATGGCAAACACCTATTCTCAAATTTATCTTCATATTGTCTTTGCTGTTAAAGGAAGACAAAATCTAATTTCCAAAAATTGGAAGGATGAATTGTATAAATACATTACAGGAATCGTTATTAATGAAGGTCAAAAATTAATTGCGATTAATGGGATGCCTGACCACATTCATATTCTAGTTGGATCAAAACCTAATAAAGCTTTGTCTGACCTGGTAAGAGATATTAAAGCCAATTCATCTCGTTTTATAAATGAGAAAAAATGGATTAATGGTAAATTTGAATGGCAAACTGGATTCGGTGCTTTTTCATACAGCCATTCTCAGTTAACAAACGTTATCAATTATATTCAAAATCAAGAAGAACATCATAAAAAGAAAACATTCAAAGAAGAATATGTTGATTTTTTAAAAGCATTCGATATAGATTACAATAATCAATATCTATTTGATGATGTTTAGTAAAAATATAAAAT
>TARA_R110002033_G_scaffold52479_1_pt1 | contig 16527 bp, 11 predicted proteins | sample TARA_R110002033 | Tara Oceans TARA_R110002033 (sample SAMEA4397051) | marine metagenome | biome: Polar Biome; feature: [SRF] surface water layer (ENVO:00010504); material: water (ENVO:00002006), including particulate matter (ENVO:01000060) such as... | depth 5 m
AGCAGAAGCCTTAATTAAGTTTCAAGATGAAGAGGAGCAAGAAAACGACGCTTCAAAAATCTTATTTTATGACCATAATGAGGAATACAAAGGAATTAAATATTTAAAGCCATTATACTTAGCTATAAAAAAGAGAGATGTATTAAGAGTTGTATTTCAAGATTTTAAAGCTGATAAATCTATTAGTTTTGATTTTCATCCACATGTTCTAAAGCAGTATAATAGGAGATGGTTTGTCTATGGTTTAAACAGTACTAGAGGAATAAAAGAATGGAGTATTCCCTTAGATGAGAGGCTGATCGATTTTGACATACTTGAGAATGCAGATTATAGCGAATCGGATACCGATTGGGATACTTTTTTTAGAACAATGGTTGGTGTCAGAAGAATGCCCAATGCTCAAGTACAAAAAGTAATCTTACGCTTTCACAATGGTAGAGAAAACTATTTTAAAACAAAACCATTTCAGCCTGATTATGATGAGTTTATTGAAGAAGAAAAACAAGATCAAATTTGGTTTGAAACCATCATTAACCTAGAATTGGTACAGCAATTATTGTCTTATGGTCAAGATGTAGAAGTGCTTGAGCCTGAGTCTTTAAAAAATCAAATGAGAGAACATTCAAAAGGGATGGGACAATTTTACGTTAAGTAACTATGCGAATACATTGCACAGTTAATTAGTTAATTTGCAGAGTAAAATTAAAAAAGATATATATTATTTATGACATTACACGAAGCTATAGAACAAGTCCTGCAAAATGCAGAAAAACCTCTTCAATCAAGAGATATAGCTGATATTATAAATAATCTAAAGCTTTACAAGCGTAAGGATGGACTTCCAGTCTCTGCATCTCAAGTAACAACAAGAGCAAATAATTACACAAAACTCTTCACAAGGGAGGCAGGTAAGGTTAAATTAGTAAAAGATGATATTGTAAGTTTAAAATTTCAACACTATCGTAATAAGCTGGTACATGAATCCAGCGCGATAAGAACATATGGTAAGGCAAATAAAATTGATGTACTTGTTCATGCACTCGAAGAACTATTACATGAGGATAATTACAGGTTTGCTTATAATACATTGTCAGAGCCAAATTTTAAGTATACTGATAGAAATAACCAACCAAGGGAAAAACTACTGGTGGCATACAAATTATGTGACTGGTTTTTTAAACAATCAAAGAGTAAGTCGTTAAGATTAAGTGATAAGTTAATAGCAGTTTTATCAGGCCTAAACTGGTTTGAAATAAATGACAATGCTATTGAAACCTATTTTGAGGGGTATAATGATTTCCTGTTAAAAATTGCAGCAGATAATAAAGGGGCAACGTTCTCAATTAAAAGTGAGCATAACCCGAACCTTTTTAATGAGTTTGAATATGATAATCAAATCAACAGAATAGTTTCAAAATTAATTGACCGAGGTAATTTTACCTATATGATGTCCCAAACTACAACTACAGGTGTTTTCATTCCACCATTTAGAAGAAGTGCGGCCAGAAATTCAAGAGGAGGGTTTGATCATATTTTATCGAAATTACAGAATAATCATAATGAGTTAGATAAAGCTATACTAATCGTGCCGTCAGGTGTTTTAAGTAGCCAAGCATCATTTAATAAGGAAGCTAGAGAGCAAATAATAAACTCTGGTGCTTTAGAAGCTGTTATAGCCTTTCCTAATGGTATGTTCGAAAATACAGCAATAAATGTTTCTATGCTCATTTTCGATTTTAATAATAGAGATAATCAAGTATTCTTTTTAGATGCCTCAAACATAGTAAAAGAGGACATGTTAGAGATAGTTAAAACTATTAATACTAAAAAATTAATTCGAGATGTTTCTAGAACGATAACATATCAAGACCTCTTTCATTACAATCTAAACCCAAAGCGATATGTAGTTGATATTGATGATATAGAGGCCAAACCTGGTCATAAACTATATCATGTTGATCAACTATTAAAACAGCGCAAATACGGTTCCATGTTCCGAAATAAAAATACCTTGTATGTTGGAGGTGAGTATAAGCTTATTAAAACGGGAGATATCGATAAAAACGACCTTTATTTTGAGCCAAAAGAAAATATGCTAGGTATCGACCATGATGAAATTCAAAATATAGATAAACATATTGTAAGAGGTGGCGTGGTATTGAGTGCCTTTAATAAAAAAATTAAAGCCTCGGTTTTACCAATTGACACATCCTTTGCATTAGGACAAAATGTGTATTGGCTAAAATTTAATGAAGATGAAGTTTTAGATGAATATGTTGCTAGAGAGTTAACGCAACCTTATGTGACAAGACAAGTTGAGTATTATTCCAAAGGAGATACTATTGCTAGATTGAGCATTAGTAATTTAATGGAAGTTAGAATACAGGTTCCTAGTTTGGAAGAGCAAAAAAACATCCTCTTTAAAGAATTCAGAAAAACAGAGAATCCAGTTCAAGAAGAAGATGTTAATAACAAGGAACAAGACTTTATAAAAACGCTAAAGCATTCCTTGAAACAACCGGTTTCAGGCTTAGGAAATGATTTTTCTTCATTGAGTAAATACTTAAGTGACAAGATAAAGTCAAAAGGCACTTTAAGCAATGATGAAATAATTGTGCCTGTTTTTGATACTGATACTCCAGAACAAATAAATATACACTCCCTTGGGAATACACTAAATAGAATGAATCGTGCAATAACTGATATTGATTATATTTTAAATCAAGCAGTTAAAGTTATTTCGATCTTTGAACCAATAAAAGAATACATAGAACTAAAACAATTTTTACTAAATTTTGTATCAGAGTATCCTAGTATAACTATAAAAGTTACAGGTAAAGAAGTTGAAATATTGGCGGATCGTAAACAATTACGAATTTTAATTCATAACTTCATTAATAATGCCATTAAACATGGGTTTAAAGATGAAATTGTTAACCCAACAGTATGGATAGAAATCAAACCAAAAGATACACTTTCAATCCAGATTTCAATTAGAAATAATGGAAAGCATTTACCGCCACAATTCACAATCAAAGACTTTTTAGCTAAAGGAAATTCTTCAAAGTCAGATGTTGGAAGTGGATTTGGAGGCTTTTTAATTGCACAAATAATTAAAAATCACAAAGGATTAATTGAATTAAAAAAACAGGAAGGGTTTGGTATTTTACCTTACAACGTTGAATTTTTAATAACATTACCTAAATAAATTATGGCACAACCTATAAAAGTCCTTCTAGTAGATGACAAAGAAGATTACTGCAAATCATTATCTGGTCCTGCAAGATACAAGAATATTCAAATTGTTTATGAACTAGATTGGGAGAATGGTTTTGAGATTCTTAAGAAAGATTTTAAAATTGAATTTGTAATACTTGATGGTAAAGGGAAAATTGAAGCAGATCAAGAAACTGAAAAAGACAATTTCGTAATTCGTGCAATGAGAGATATTGATAAATATTCAAAAGAAATTGATAGGCACATTCCATATTGCGTAAACACAGGTTTTATGGAGCGTTTTGAGGCTTTGGAAGATAACGTTAAAATCTTTGAGAAAAATGATAGTCAAAGAGAGACTATGTTTCAATTCATAATAAATGAAGTTACGCAATCTGAATACCGCTCAATAAGAATGCAATTTAATGAAGCATTTATGGCATTTGATATGGTTATTGTTTCAAAAGACTATGAACCTCTTCTTGTAAACATTATAAAGGCATATAATGAAAAAGATTATCGTAAAGTAAATTTGAATATTCAACGAGACCTGCTTGAAGGAATATATATCTCCTTGAACAAGGAAATACCTTGTATACCAATTGAATTATTTAAAGACAATGGTTTGCCTATTCAGGAGCATTGCACAAAATTTATGGAAAATAAAAATATCTCTGGTCATAGGATAAATAAAGATGTACCACAAGTAATTAAATCTGCTTTTAGGAAATTAAAGGAGTCTACCAATGGGTATTCACACTTGTCAAATACAGATGTAGTGAAAATTCCTTTTCTCGCAAATGTATTCTTGATAATGGAAATATTAGAATGGCTACCTGAATTCGCACAAACTCATTACGAAAACTATATTTAAAAAATTTACACCAAATAAACCAAATGATAACAGGCCAATTAAAACAACAAATAGACCAAATCTGGAATACCTTCTGGACAGGCGGAATTGCAAATACCATTACCATAGTAGAGCAATTAACCTATTTAATGTTTATTAAAGATTTAGACGAAACCGAAACGCGAAACGAGCGTATGGCAAAACGTTTAAATAAAACCATAACACCAATTTTTGGAGTAGACCAACAACAATTCCGTTGGAAAAACCTTAAAGAAATGGACGTTAACGAGCGTCACAATATTTTTAACGATACCATAAATGGCATTTTTCCATTTATACGTTCATTAGGTAAAGAAAAAAGTTTGTTCAGTACTTACATGCAAGGTGCAACTTTTGGTATCAGTAAACCAGCGGTTTTAGATCAGGTTATGGAAAAGCTTGAAGCCATAGATATGAGCAATCAAGACACTAAAGGCGATATTTATGAGTATCTATTATCTAAACTGGAAGGTGGCGGAACCGCTGGGCAATTCCGTACACCTCGCCATATTATTAAGTTAATGGTAGAGTTAATGCAACCAAAACTAGATGATGTTATTTGCGACCCTTCTGCAGGTACAGCAGGTTTTTTAGTAGCTGCTAAAGAGTATGTAGATAAACATTATAGCGTTACTGAACGCGATAAATACCAAGACCACATTAATAAAACCATGTTTAATGGTACCGAGTTCGATGCAACCATGTTACGTATTGCCTCTATGAACCTCTATTTACACGGTGTAGAAGAACCTAATATTATAGATGTAGATGCCGTAAGTAAAGATAATACAGTAGCCAATGCCTATACTTTGGTATTGGCAAACCCACCATTTAAAGGCACTATTGATAAAGAAAGCATTTCGCCAGGTCTAAAAAACGTTACCAATACAACCAAAACAGAATTACTTTTTTTAGCCTTAATGCTACGTCAATTAAAAATTGGAGGACGGGCAGCAACCATTGTACCAGACGGCGTACTTTTTGGTGCTGGTAAAGCACACAAAAGCATACGAGAAGAAATATTAGCAAATAATAAATTAGAAGCTATTATCTCATTGCCAAGTGGTGTGTTTAAACCGTATTCTGGAGTAAGTACAGCTATAATGATTTTTACTAAAACAGGAGCAGGCGGTACAGATAATGTTTGGTTTTACGATATGCTAGCAGATGGTAAAAGTTTAGATGATAAAAGAAACTTGTTAGTTGACCAAGACATTTTTGAAGCCTTTAGTTTTGGCGATGATATTAATGTAGCTGAATTGGCAAAAGCACATGCTAACTTTAATCTGCCTCAAATTTTAGACCATTACAAGTATTTAAAAAGCCCATATTTTAGTAAAATGCACGCTAAAAATGGCGAATTGTTACATGTTAATGATGTACCAGACAATTTAGGTTTTAATGAGTTTTTAGATAGTACTTGCACACATAATTATGCAGACCGCACTTCACAATCTTTTTTAGTGCCTTTTAAAGAAATAAAAGATAACGATTGGGATTTATCCATTAATCGCTATAAGGAAATCGTTTATGAAGAAGTAGAATATGATGCGCCTAGTAAAATTATTAGTAGAATTAGGGAATTGAATAAAAGGAGGGAAATTATACTTGAAAAATTAAATGTTTTGTAAAATGAAATTTCCCAAAGTAAAGTTAAAAGATATAGCAGCTGAAACCAAATATCCTATAGGAGATGGTGATCATGGAGCTATAAAACCTGCTATGTATCAAGAAAAAGGAGTTCCATATATTCGAGTTGGGGATATGGATTGGAATGGTAATATTTTGTTTGAAAAGATGGTATATATTTCAGATGAAATTAATCGTGCAAATCCAAAAAGTCACTTGTATCCTGGAGATATATTAATTTCGAAAACAGGTGCTACAATAGGTAAAGTTGTAATTATTCCTGACACTATTCCAATTTCAAATACAACGGCTTCAGTTGGAAAAGTATCATTAAATCATAAAAAAGCCCATTCTTCATATGTTTTTTGGAGTATGAAGTCTCACGATTTTCAAGAACAAATGTGGAGAGTAAGTCATAAATCTGCTCAGCCTGGTTTTAATGTTAGAGACCTCAAAGAGTTCAATATCCCATTACCACCACTTAAAACTCAAAAACAAATTGCCAGCATTCTAGACAATGCAGCGGCCTTACTAGATAAAACAGAACAACTACTTAAAGAATACGACTTGCTAGCGCAATCTATCTTTTTGGATATGTTTGGGGATCCTGTGGTTAATCCAAGGGGTTGGAAAGTTAGTAAATTAGATAACCTTACGAATTTAATTACTGATGGTAAACACGGAAACTGTAATGATGAAGAAAATTCAGGTTATTACTTTATTAGTGCAAAGGATATTAGAAATAATAAAATTAATTTTTCAAGCACAAGACAAATTCCTAAAAGTGAATTTGAAGAAGTTAATAGAAGAACAAATTTACAGCCAGGAGATTTGGTAATGATAAATACTGGAGCTACAATTGGTAGGATGGCAATAGCTGAAGATATTCCAGAAACACGAAGAATGACATTTCAGAAAAGTGTAGCTGTTATAAAAACTAAAAAGGATGTTTTAATTCCGTTGTATTTACAATATGTTTTTGAATTGAGGCTCGAAACTTTTGCAACAAAGGGTTCTGGGTCAGCAATCAAAAACTTGCTTCTTTCTGAAATGAAGCGATTTAAAATAATTATTCCACCAATCAACCTTCAAACCCAATTCGCCAAAAAAATAGCCTTAATTGAGCAACAAAAAGTGTTAGCCAAACAAGAGTTACAAGAAGCAGAAAATTTGTTTAATTGTTTGTTGCAAAAGGCATTTAAGGGGGAGTTGGTGTAACGAGTTAAAAGTTAAAAAGGAATAATTAAAAATTAGTATTTATGGAAATAAAGCTTTTAAGTCTACCAGAAAACGATTCCGAAGTAAGATATGTTTTGGGTAAAAAAGGTAAAAGAAACCTTTTGGCAATTTGTTTAAATCCTAGTACAGCAAATGCTTTTAAACATGATGGTACCACAAATAATGTGGAGAAAATAGCTAAAGTAAATGGTTATGATGGTTGGGTATTATTTAATGTATCGCCACAAAGAACACCACATCCTAGCGATTTACCACTAGTAGAAAATGAAGCAGTATTAATGAAAAATGTAAATCTCCTCGATACCTTTATTTTGAAAAATGAGTTTCAAATATCCGACGTGTTGTTGGCTTGGGGGAATACTATTACAAGTTTTCAGCTTCCTTATCTAATTAAATATGCATCCTTTATTTTAGAACGTCTTAAAAAACATGAGCTAAATTATTGGTGTATAAAATTAACAGCAAAGCAACATCCTTTTCATCCAGCGGCACAAGCCATTAATAGATATGTTGGACCTGTAGAAGATATTGTGCTGCAACCTTTTAATACAGTTAGTTATTTAAAAAGGATTGCTTATAAATAAATATAGTATTTTAGAAATATGAATTCAAACTTTCAGTTTTTAACGTATCAATGGGAAGCTCTTTTTAACAGAGCCTCTAAAGCTGAGCAGTTTGCTAAAACCGATGCTAGAACTTCGCTTATATATGCACGTATGGCATTAGAGGTGGCTATAAATTGGATGTATGCCAATGACGACGAGTTAGAAACTCCTTTTGATAGTGGTTTGCACAACCTTATGGTGCAAGAAGATTTTAAGCAACAGTTTAATATAAAATTATACAACGAGTTACATTTAATTCGTAAAACAGGAAATTTAGCGACGCATAATAAACCAGTTAGCGATATAGATGCCCTTACAACTATTGAACATCTATATTATTTTACAAAATGGTTTGCCAAGTCTTATACTGAAACCGATTTAGGTACTTTGGGTCTTTTCGATTTTAATGTAATACCTAGTGATGATGTTACTGTTTTAGCTAAAAAACAGGTTACAAGTTTACAAAATAAATTAGATAAAGACCTCGCAACGTTCCAAAAGGCTCTAGAAGCATCTAATGAAGAAAAAGAAACTTTAGCTCAAAAGAATGAATTGTTTAAGCAACAGCTTGAAGCCAAACAACAACAGTTTGAGAATAACAAGGAAATTGCTAATACCCAAGATAAAAATGCAGTTAAGCATCCTCGTAATGAAGCTGAAACAAGACGACAATTAATTGATGTAACACTCAGAGAAGCCGGATGGGATTTACAAGGTGTAAATGATAAAGAATTCATGGTCAATTATATGCCGAAGTCAACCAACAGTTCTGAAACAGGTTTTGTAGATTATGTACTTTGGGATGATGACGGTTTGCCATTGGCATTGGTAGAAGCCAAAAAATCATTAGAAAGTGTTTCCAAAGGAGAAAACCAAGCACAACTCTATGCGGATAGTTTAGAGAAAATGTATGGCAGACGTCCTATTATGTATTATTCTAATGGATTTGAAACCTACTTATGGGACGACCAATTTTATAAGCAAGCAAGACCAGTACATGGTTATTATACCAAAGCTGAATTACAAACTCAAATGTATAGGCGAGAGCATAGAAAAGACATTCGTTCAATGCCAATTGATTTGAAAATTACCGATAGAAAATACCAAATGCGAGCTATTAGAAGTATTAGCGAGCATTTTGTTGGAAACGATAAACAGTCGGGCAAATTAATAGGAACGCATAGAGCAGCTTTACTAGTTTTAGCAACAGGAACAGGAAAAACCAGAACAAGTATAGCGTTTTCTAAAATAATGCTGGAAGCCAATTGGGCAAAACGTATTTTGTTTTTGGCAGATAGAAAAAGTTTGGTAAGTCAGGCAAAATCTAATTTTGTAAAACACCTTCCTGAGCATGCTAGCGTTAATTTGTTGAAGGAAAAAGATAATATGACAGCTAGGTTTACATTCTCAACCTACAATACCATGATGAGAATGATTGATGATGCTAAGGATAATGACCACAGATTTTATGGCGTTGGGCATTTCGATTTAATTATTATTGATGAAGCGCATCGCTCAATCTATAAAAAATACCAAGGTATATTTCAATATTTTGATGCCTTATTTTTAGGGTTAACAGCAACTCCAATTGAGCAAATTGACAGAAACACCTTTGAAGCTTTTGGGTTGCCAGACAAATCGCCAACAGATGCTTATACTTTTGACGAAGCAGTTGCCAATGAACATTTAACACCATATCGTTCTATTGAAGTGCCAACTAAATTTTTAAGACAGGGCATAAAATATGATGAGCTTTCAGAAGAAGAAAAAGAAGAATTTGAAAACGAAATTTTAGATGGCGAAGAAGCTACTGGAACAGAGTGGGTAGAATCTGAAGCACTAAATAAATGGTTGTTTAATAAAAACACAACCATAAAAACATTACAGTTTATTTTAAAACACGGTATTAAAAAACGTGGTAATGAAGAATTAGGAAAGACCATATTTTTTGCACGTAATAAAAAGCATGCTCAGTTTTTAAAGGATATGTTTTTAAACTTAGATAAAGAGCAATTTGGTAATGATTATGTAAAAGTAATTACTCATGGCGAACCAAAAGCCGAAGAATTTATTAAACGTTTCTGTGACGAAGAAAAAGATAGACTACCGCAAATAGCCATTTCAGTTGATATGCTCGATACAGGTATTGATGCACCTAGTTGTGTTAATTTAGTATTCTATAAACCCGTTAAATCTTTTTCGAAATTCTGGCAAATGATTGGTCGTGGTTCACGTTTGCGTCCAGATTTGTTTGGTGTAGGTATGGATAAGGAGCGTTTCGTGATTTTTGATTTATGCGGAAACTTTGAGTTTTTTAAACAGAATCCTAATGGAATAAAATCAAGCACTCAAAAAAGCTTGATAGAAATTGTATTTGGCTTAAAACTACAATTGGCACAGTATTTAAGAGAAGGCAAGTTTCAATCTGATGAAAATTTACAAGCCTACAGAAAAGAATTGTTAGATGAATTGTATGATGATATTGCCAATTTAGATACACAACGATTTGATGTAAAGATGCAATTAAAAACGGTAATGGATTATGGAAGTGATAATAGGGAATTGTGGAATCATCTTTCAAAAAAAGACGTTAAGATTGTTAATGATGTCCTTGCACCATTAGTAAAACCATTAAAAGGAGATACAGATTTAGCACGGTTTTATGATAAATTACTTTATGCTTTAATAATTAAACGATTAGAAACACCAAATGCACCAGAGTTTGTGGCTAGTTTTAATATACCTATTACTAAAGTTGCGATAACTTCAAAAAAATTACTTAAAAAAACAACCATACCAGAAGTTAAAGAGAACGAAGATTTAATAAAATTGCCATTAGAAGAAACATTCTGGACAGAAGATGGTATTAAACACCTTGAAAAAATAAGAAAAGGAATTCGTAATCTAACTAAGTATATTGATCCAGTAGATCAGCGCTATGTGACTACAGATTTTGAAGATGAATTACGAGAAAATGAGGTTATTGTAACTGATTATGTTAGTGAGGCAAATGAAAACTATACCACTTCACCTTTTGCAAATAATATTCATCGATTAGAAGAACTAATTAGAAACAACAAGGACAACATTACAATTAGTCGTATTAGAAACGGAGAAACTATTACTAAAAAAGAACTTGAAAGTTTGGAGAGCATACTTTTTCCAACTATAGCAGAGCGAGAAGTAGTAGAACAGGAGTTAGGCTTGCAATTAAACTTAACCGATTTTATAGTATCGCTTATGGGTTTGTCGGCTGAACACGTCAATAAGGCTTTTGCTGGATTTATTAATGCTTATCAATTAAATTCAAAGCAAATTCAATTTATAGATACCTTAAAACAGTTTTTACTTAAAAACGGAAAGGTAAATCCAGAGAAGCTTTATGATTCACCATTTAAGAATTATCACAGTATGGGAATTGATGGCGTGTTTACAGAAAAGCAGGCAGATGTAATTTTCAAAATTGTGGAAGACTTCAATCAAGCAAATTAGCTTACTATTTCTATGTTATAACTAACTATGCAATTACTTTGCATAGTAGGTTCGTAGTATTGCAGTATTAATTTCAAAATACAATGCAATATGGAAAAAGACTATCTAAAGTATTACCACCCACAATTCTTAATCTTTCTTATCGTCGGAGGATTTTTACTAATCTATTTAACTAAAGAATCATTTGGCTTATCAATATCAGTTTTTAGTATACTTACACTAATACTAGTAACGATAACAAAATATTTGTGGAAATATAAACCATTTAGTTGGCTGTTTTGGGTAGAAGATTTCTCAGGTAGATATGAAGGTAGATTAATATACCAGTTTCAGGATGAGAATGGAGACCTTCAAACGGGCGAGCTTGAGCATATAAAAATTGTTTCACAAACAGGCAGTAATATAAATATCTCATCTTTCACCAAGAAAGCTGATGGTTCTATGTCTTCTCCATCCTCAAATAAAGGAATGTACATTGAGCACACACAGGATGGACAACATTTCAATTTTATTTACAACTACCTAAATGAAGGAAGCACAGAACAGGGTTTTCCACCGCACTATGGAACAGAGGTGGTTAAATTCATTAAGAATGGAAATGAAAAGAAGCTATCTGGACGCTATTTTACAAATAGAAGTCCGTACCAAACCAAAGGAGAATTCAAAGACCTAAAATGGGTAAGTAATAATAAAAATCACGATTTCTAAAATAGATAACTATGGCAGTATTAAACAAAGAGTACAATAAATTCGATAAAGAGATTAAACTCAATAAGAGCAGGAAAGATTCTTTAAAAAAAAGCAGAAAAGAGCTTAAAAAGAAAATACAAAATTGGTTTAGGGACAACAAACCAGATGAGATTCAACCTAAATTTCATCCCCAAGGGTCTTCAGAGATGGGAACTACCGTGAACCCACTTGTAACATATGATGATGAAGGAAAACCTTTATTGGACTATGACACCGATTACGGCGTTTATTTTATTAAAAAAAAGGATGATGACGTTAAACAATCGATTAATACCTGGCACGATTGGGTATATAAGGCTACAGAGAACCATACAGGAAAGGACTCAATCAGGAAAACAACCTGTGTAAGAGTTGTTTATGCAGATGGACATCACATAGATTTACCTATTTATTATAAAGAAGATGATGTTATTGAGCTTGCTCATAAATCAAAAGGTTGGATAGAGAGCGACCCAAAAGAATTTTATGAGTGGTTCAACGATAAAAAGAAAACAAGGTCTAGATTAGAAGCTATAGTGCGTTGTTTAAAAGCTTGGAAAAATTTCAGAGAGAACAAAAACTCTCATTTAAAACTACCTAGTGGGTTTGAGCTAACGATTTTAGCAACTAATCATTACGTTGATGCAGATAATTTAGACGAGGCTTTTAGAGAAACCATAAAAGCTATTGATACGGAACTGAATAAACATAATGGATTCAAATGCTTTAGACCTACAACACCTTCAGATGAAGATGTTTTTGAAAACTATAGTGAAACTAGAAAATCAAACTTCTTGTCAACACTTAAAAGCCTTAAAGAAGATTGTGATAAAGCTTCGGAAGAAAAAAACTTTAAAGCAGCGTCTGAGATATTAAGAAATAATCAATTTGGGACTAGGTTTCCATTAGGTGATGACAAAGATGAAGAATCTAAAAGCAATAGTTTAAAGAAGTCGTTAGGTGCAGCTATTATAAAGCCTAAACCTTATGGATATTAGTCGAGAGATTGAAGCTGTCTTAACAAAACACAAAGGTTTAGTTCACCACTTAAATAGTAATTCTTTAAGTGGTGAATTATTTTTGCCCGATGGTGATTGTTATGAATTAGTGATAGAGCTTGATTCATATCCTAAGTTTTTTCCAAAAGTTTATGAAACTGGAGGACGAATTCCTGTAAAGATGGATAGGCATATGTATACTGATACTGGTTCTTGTTGTTTTACCACAGGAGCTAAATCACAGATTCTTTTAAAAACTAAGATTACATCGTTGCTAAAATTTGTAGACGAGATTGTTATTCGATATTTAGAAAATAATTCTTATTATGAAATTAATAATGAATACTGTTATGAAGAATACGATCATGGCTCAATGGGAGTTGTTCAATCATATCAGGATATTTTAGAAATAACAGATGCTAAAAGTATTGGAATATTGATGTTACAAAGGTTAAAAAATAAAAAACTGAGTATAAGGGATTTGTGTTATTGTAATTCGGGTCAGAGTTTAAAAAAATGCAATTCTGGATTACATTGTAAAAATTATAGGTTATTTAGAATGATCGATAAAGATGTACTATATAATGATTTAAAACATTTTAAAAATGTTCTTCAAATAAACTAATTAAGTACTATTCAATTCATAAAATTGCTATTTATGAGCCTAATAACATTCCTAATCGGTTCATAACATAATTTGTTTAGCTATTATTATCCGTTCCACCCCATTCCTCTACATTTCGCGAAAAGCTTCATTACGAGGAAAGCGGTTCACTACAACAATCTTTAACACAGTCGCAGAAAAAGCGACAGCGTTCGCTTCATAAAAAATCATTCTAACCTTACCTACCGTAAACAAAGTTTTAAAATTTAGCCTGAGACGGACTGCATAATCAGGCTCGTACCTCCCTCTTTTTATAAGTCCTTACTCAAACAAAATTTTAGTTACTGTTTCCGAAAAGGTAACAGCGATGGCGCTATGGGAAGTAGATGAATTAGGAAATCTATATGCTGTTTTCTTGTAGTTTTTTTTCTTTTGAAAGATTGTGCTAAATAAGAAAAAAGAAAAGGAAAACGCTCAAGATATAATAAGTAAATGGTTTTATCGATAATGCAATCATAAGCTGAATTAAGTCAAAATAATTCAAGAATTACTTTTTTTTGTTCTTAAATCTTGGTAATCCTAACGATAAATTTGATTACTAAATTATCTTCAATTTAAGTATATATTTTTGAAGATGTATCGAAAAAAAGGGGAATAGCAAGAGGGTAACACGCTGCGCGATGTTACTATTTTTTAAATAACTAGCAATCAGGTGATTATTAGTTTTTTAAGCTGTTGTAGAATTCGTTTTTACCGTAAAAATGCTCTCAGCCCAGTAAAATCAATAAAAATTTACCGTAAAAATGGATAAAGGTTATGAAAAAGAACGATTTATGAGCTTGAGCATTAAGAGCTCTGTGGTTAAGAAATTTAGAAAATATTCTAAATCAATTTCAAAATCAAACTCAATGACTTTGCTTTTGATGATGGAATTTTTTGAACGAAATGAATTGTCTCCAGAAGATGATTTAAAGCCAGGATTAATGGAAACTGAAAATCGTATTAAAAAAAGAATCAACGCACTTATTGCGATTATAAAAAATATAGAAAAGAATCAAACCAAACCAACAATGGCGATATTGCAAGCACTTTTCCAAAATGTTGAGCCAAAGAAAAAATTACTTATTGAGAAAAGTTTTGAGCAGTTAGAGAAAGAAAGGTTGAATAAAGGACTTAAGGTCAGGTTTCAGGAAAAAAGTGAATCAGACTATAAAAAAGACAATGGTCATTTAAATAATGGAGAGCAAACATCAAATTTAATCAAATAGTATCAAACGCTATGAACCCTTATAAAATATATTGAAATACGAATTTTAAGGTTCTTAAAAACGATTTTAAAGTGTGGGCAACGAAGTGTGTCAGAATTTGATAATAATTGATTAGCGCATTTAAAAAACACCTTATTTTTGATTCTGAATTACAATTCTAAACCAGATTAATAACTTAGATTTTTTTTTAAAATAATTTTTAAATTTTTGTTAGCTTAGTTTATAAATGTTTTCTTTTGTTTATTAATGTTTGTATATACGTACCAATGCTTGTTCACTACTTGTCCAGAGCTTGTTCAATACTTGGTCAGAGGTTGTCCCGATTTTGATCATGTTCCAATTATATCGCAAAATGAATCATTTGATGGCAAAATGAATGAGGGCAAAAAAGACTATAAATTTCAGCTTTAAAATTGAATATATTATTCGTTTTCTTTCTGATTTTTGCTTTGGGTGTTCAGTTTCTCTTCTAGAATTTTCATGTCGTCACTAACTTTACGATCTACTATTTTTGCATAATGTTGGGTCGTTCTTAACGATTTATGACCAAGCATTTTACTTACAGTTTCTATAGGCACACCATTAGTTAAGGTCACAGTAGTTGCAAAAGTATGTCGAGCTAAATGCGTAGTTAATGGTTTTGTGATACCGCAGAGCATCGCTATTTCTTTTAAATAAGCATTGGATTTCTGATTGCTAAACACAGGAATTAAACGCTCGCTTTTCATAACTCTTGGGTCATAAGCATAGCGTTCTAGAATTTCCTTCGCAATGGGTAACAACGGAATACTGCTTCGAGTATTCGTTTTTGTTCGTTTGATATTTATCCATTGTTTACTATCAATGCCAATAGTAATATCTGATTTTGAAAGCTTCTCAACATCGGAATAGGCGAGACCTGTATAACAAGAAAAAACAAACATATCTCTAACCACTTTCAATCTATCGAAATGTAATTCTTTTGTGTAAAGTATTTCTATTTCATCAGCAGTTAAGTATTCACGCTCCACAGCTTCAAATTGCACTTTGTAATTATAAAATGGGTCACGATCCATCCATTGATTCGCTAGAGCAATGCGAATTATCTTTTTGAAATTATTAATATACTTCAAAGCCGAATTATGATTGCATTTTCTAGTAGTTTTTAAAAAGAACTCAAATTTGGTTATGAACCGATAATCAATGTCTTTTAGTTTATAGTCTTGCAAGCTGTATTCATCTTCGATAAATTGTTTAACATGGTCGTAACACGTCCAATAACGTTTTGCCGTACTAACAGAAATATCTTTTCCTGCTAATAAATCTGTTTTTTCGTTATGGATTTTGAAAATTTGGAGAATATAATGTGTCTTTTTATTTTGACCAGTAAGCTCTTTTATCATTAATGATGGATTTATCGATTCTTGTTCGTCCAACAACTTTTGATGTATTTTCCGTAGGTTATAAATGATGTTATCTATGTGTGAGTTTATTTCAATAGCCTCTCGGTCTGTACCAATAACTTTCCCTTTTTTAGGATGCCACCTTTTAGGAGAAATAGTTCGACTAATGCTCATTTCAGAGCGTTTTCCATCAACAGTAATTCTTAAGTAAATTGCTGAATTTTCAAGTGATTTAGATCTGCTTTTTCTAATAAAAAACATGGGGTGATAACTCTTGCTCATAATAATACTCTTAAAGTTCCACCTTAAAGTACATTTTTTAAACGAAACACACAAATTTTGAAAGCTCACAATTCATTGTAAATCATGGGATTATAGTCTATTCGGTGTGCACTATTTGAAGATGTTTTGTGCACACCGAATTGCACACCTTTTATATGGTTTTAAATGATATTATTTGATATCAAATGAAA
>TARA_R110002033_G_scaffold135416_1_pt1 | contig 16502 bp, 17 predicted proteins | sample TARA_R110002033 | Tara Oceans TARA_R110002033 (sample SAMEA4397051) | marine metagenome | biome: Polar Biome; feature: [SRF] surface water layer (ENVO:00010504); material: water (ENVO:00002006), including particulate matter (ENVO:01000060) such as... | depth 5 m
AAAAAAAAATAGCTCAAAAGGCTACACAGCAAATTGATTCAGCCGTAATAAAACGAGAACAAAAAATAGAAGCCAAAGAGTTGGGTCTGGAACATCAGTTATTCTTTGCCGCTTCGCCTAAACCCAATGAATTTTCGATAATTGGCAATACAGATGAAAGTATCTCTGTCATCGTCGATGGTGACCAAATCGTAACGGCAAATACTAGATTAAGAATGCGCCTTACCAAATCGGCAACTATCAATGGTAAGCTGATGCTAAAGAATACGCCAGTTTTTGGGCTTATTAGTTTTCAACCCAACCGTGCGCTTATTGAAATTGAAAATATCAATCATCATCCTACAAAGCTCAAAGCATTCGATTTGCAAGATGGAAGCGAAGGCATTTATGTTGAGAATAACTTTAGAGCGCAAGCAACAAGAGAGGTGCTGGATGATGTCATTGATGATATCAATATTCCTAGTGTTCCACAAGTGAGCGGAATTACAAAGGTGCTTAAACGTAGTAATCGAAACGTAAAAGTGACCGTATTGAACAACTACAGATTAATCCTAAAAGCCGATAATCGGCAATAATTAAAAGACTTTATTATGAAAACTTATATTATTATTTCAGCTCTTATTCTTAGTTCCGCTTTTGTACCTCGACTATGCTCGGCACAAGCTACAGCACAAACAAACACAGTCCTCGATACCATTTATGCAAACGACACCAAAAACGTAGCCCTGTTTTTTCCAGAACCCATACGACAGGGTATAACCGGTTCGGATAATTTTGTTTTTACCTACAATCGTGAACAAGAACAATATTTTGGATTGCTTCAGGCAAAGCCTGGGAAGGAAAGTAATCTGTTGGTAGTCAACAGAAAGGGTTCAATTTTTTCGTATATTGTAAGATATAAAAAGCAGCTAACAAAGCTCAATTATTTCATCCCATTATCAAATAGTATTGGGAATGAAAAGCCAATAATAACCGATTCGAATCAGGTTGTAACTTCTGGAAAAAATATAGATAACAGAACCTACTATTATCAAAAATTCTGTACATATCTTCTTAACAGAAACCAACGTATTGGTCGGATTAAGAAGCGAAACGAAGGTATTGTTTTGAGTGTTGAGAATATTGTTTTTGATAAGTCAGCACTCTACTTCGTTATCCAGATTGAGAATAATTCTACGTTAGATTACGATTTAAATTTCTTGTACCTTTCAGTCGAAACAAGACAAAAAGGAAAAAAGAAATCTTTACAGCGTTTATATCAAAAACCTAATTACAAACACAATCTGGCTTCAAAAATTGCAGAGGGTAAAATAATACGATTCGTTTACGTGTTGCCCAAATTTTCATTATCCAATGACAGTAGGGCAATTTTAGAATTGAACGAGAAAGATGGCGAACGGAATATTGAATTGAAAATATCACATAGATATATCAATAACCCAAATTAATACTATTATGAAAAATTTCTTCATTTACTCAATCGTACTTTTATTCATTTCCTGCTCAGAAAATAAGAATATGTCGCCTTCTGAAACTGCAAAAGTTGTTGCTAAAAGCTTTTTCTCGAAAGATGTATCAGCTCTAAAGAAGCATACGACATCAGAAGGGTATGCCAGTTTGATTTCGGTTCAAAATATGATTCCTGAGTCAGATAAGGAAATCGAAGTGGAAATCTTAGAGGAAGCTATTGAAGGTGATATTGCTTGGGTAAAATACAGTACTAGCTTTGATGGAAAGTCTGGGGTTTTCAAATTGGTTAAAGAAAATGGACATTGGAAAGTGACTTACAAAGGGCCGAGAGAAAAAGGTCCTTTTTAAAAATGTTTTTCAACTAAAATATAAGGTTTGCCCTAAAACGTCTTCCCAGAACAGCTTGTTGTCCATTGAGAATGGCGCGTCCTCATATTCTTGCTCGAATTGTTCTTCAAAATCAGATGGTAAATCCTTTTGCATAAATGATGACAGCTCCTCCAAAAGCAATTCCAATTTTTGCATTTTTCGGGTTTTCCCGAAGTTCGCTTCCATATCTTCATTTATAAAATCGTTGGCCAAGGCTTCATCTAATTGTTCACGGTAAGCTAAAGCTTCAATATTGATATCCTTGTAAGCATACGTTTTAAAAATGATACCGACTATTATGGGGTGGAAACTTGTTAATGCCTCATCTAATTTCTTGGTCAAAGCTTCAAATTCTTCGAAATCGCTGGTATCGCTATACTTTCTAACAATACTGTCAATTTCACTTTTATCCTTTACATTTTTTAACTCTTCAACTAGGTTTTCCAATTCGGACTTTTCCTCGATGAGTTTGGTCAAGGTCGTTTCAAATTCTTCCTTTTCTTGAATCAATTCATCAAACTCATCTCGGTCCAATGGTTTTTTGAACTCGTTATCCTTTATGTAATTTTTGGTCTTTATAACAAATTCCTTTTTTTTTGCCGTCCATCGGTCACTTTTGATTTCTGAAGTTGGTATATTAAGTTTTTCTTGAAGAATATCCCTGACACGGTCCAAGCTTTTTTCGTCCAATAGTTTTTCAATTTGGATGGGTTCTTGAATAACACCCACGGTTTTATAGTTGATGGGTTCGATAATCATTGGAATTACCTCTGCCGAAGTGACCCAACCAGCCCCCATTTCGTTCATACAAACCTCACTTTCCTTATAATTCGGTGAAATGATAAGAAAATTGATTTTAGCCGTTTGTAATGCATCGAGTATAGAATTACGCCAATCTGTTCCCGATTTTATTTTAGTTCCATCTGTACTAGTGCAGAAAATTTTGCTAATTGGTACGCTCAGTGCACCGTGTAATATCAGGTCAATGAAATTATCTACTATCTGTTTATCCTTACCAGAGTGGCTGATGAAAATGTCTATTTTTTTTGCCATAATCTATTTGTTTTCTTGTGTAAAGTAAAGAGCCTCATCAATTAGCTCTACAATTTCATCAGCGCTGTTAGTAGTTTCTAATTCCTGTAAAAAATTATGTAACGCCTGTTCATTTACAGAATCTAAATCAAGATGTTTAATCATCAATTGTGTGGCCTCTTGAAGTCTTTTTTTCAATTCCGCAAGTTGTTTGTCAGCACTTCCGTGATATTTGAATCCCTTTCCGTTTTCGGTATTGATAAGATTGAGTAATTCCATTTTAGAAGCACGTCTTTTCCGCCTATCAAAGCGAAAGCCCCTATTCAAGTATGCTTCATAGAGCATCCCTTTTGTTTCACTTGTTTTTTCTTCTTTACCTAGTTTCATTATTAAACTCTGTTATATGATTTGTCTATCTTTTTTAATCGCTTCAAGAGTAGGTTGCAAATAGTCTGGTTCCTTGCCTTCAAAGTATTCAAGCATCAATGGATTCTTGGCAAAAAAATGACTGGTGAAATTTATCCAATCATCTACTGTAAGGGCACCGTTTATTTTAAACAATTTCTTGGATTGGCTTTTCACTTGATATTCGCCTTTAAGCTTGCTATTAAAATTATTTATTCTTCTTTCATAATATTCTGCTTCAGTATAAAATTGTAAGGCGCCATCAAAATGACGAAAATGCCCGGAATCGGAATCGTACTCTGCGTGTACATATCTAACAGGAAAATATCTTTCCCCATCCATTTCTATTGTGACATTAGGTTGCTTAAATTCTAAAGCTTGAAATACCTTAATGCTTTCGTAGGAATACCAACAGATATCCAACGAAAAGGCACTGGCATAAAAGAAATCCAGTTCAAAATCATCTAAATATTGAGGTGGTCTTAAATGGTTCACACCATCTTTAATTGATGCAACTTCTTCCGAGAATTTACCACCATACCAGGTATCTTCTTCAATTAAGATAGGGCCTTCTGTATCAATGCGCACCCGATCTAAATCAATTGCAATACTGACTTCATTATCCTGAAAATTTTGCTTCCAGAAATGGTCAATGAACCTTGGTGCAAAATTATTATGCTTAGCAAAACCACGTCGGAAATATGGACTTGCGAATAGAATGTAATTTTCACCATAAAGTGAACCTACATAGAATGGCTTTTTCTCAAACGAATTAATCAGTTTACCGAAATTTACTAAACCCTCTTTATCCAGCTTGATTGAGGGATTAATCTTAAGAGCAATATCTTTCGAATTGCATAATATCCCTAGACCTTGATGATAATCAAAGTTGGTTGTTTTTAAATCAATATCATATTCTTTACAGAATTCAATAAAGGCAGCTATTAAGTCCTTATGCTTTGATAGCTCACTAGCCTTTTCTTCAGCGAGATATTTTAATTGATTTGCAATAAGTTGTTTCCTATTCATATTCTAGTAATCTTTCAATTTAGCCACTCTATTTATCCGGGATAGATAGTGTATATTCTTAGTATCTTTCAAATCTTGATTCAAAGCCATCTCAATTTTTTCCATCAACCCCCTAACAGGATTTAAAGCTTTAAAAGGTTTTTTACCCAAAAGTTTAAGCATAAACAACATTGGCCCTGTAGGTAAACCAGTAGTAACACCAAGAGCCAGATTTAGAGATTGGGTTCCCAAATCTATGATAATGCCAGTTTTTCTTTGGACTTTTAAAAACTTTTGAACCTCAGTATTATACAATTCAACTTTTTGCTTTTGTTCTTCAGGGTTAAGAACTGTTAAAGTTTCAAGCAACCTCTTGCTATTGGGATAAACAATTTCTTTACTCAAGACTTCTTCTAATTCCAGAATTGGAATAAACTCGTTCATCTTAATGAGCTTTATAGGCTCTATAAGTGTATTTCCTTTTATCAACTGCTGTTCACCTTCAACATAATTTTTGAGCGAATCAGCTGTCGCTCCTTTATAGAAGTTTAGTAAAGTACCCATACTTTCAGTATAAGAAGCATCTGTAAATCCATCTTCACCTTTAACAGGGAAATAAGTTGCATTTAATGAATGAGAAATGTGTGCTGCATAGGAAAACACATTGAGCATAAACTCACTATTTTCGCTAATGTTTTTATGTGGTGGATTATCTATAATCTTGTTCACACCATAAACAGAAGCACTTAAAATGCTACCCAATTGCAGAACATCAAAGCTTTCTCGTTTAGCTGTGATAGGCCAGGTCAACGTTTTAAAAATAAAAGAAGCATCCATTTTAGTATTCTTGGCGACTAGTTCGCTGATAAATTTGAGCTCTTTTATAGTCAGTCCATCACCAAATAGATAGTTGTCTGCGGTCTCAACAATATCGCATTGCTGTAAAGATGCTAGTGCTCTTCTAGTGACGAGCGCATCTGGTTTTAAAGCAAAAACTTCATCAAGAAATTTTTTATCGTACCGTGAAATATCCTGAATGAGAATTAAAGTGATGCGTTCTCGCATAATCAGTTCAAGAAAATGAGATTTCTTTAATTCTAATTGTTTGAACCACTCATCCATATTTTTAGTTATGGGTGGTGATAGGAATATACGTTGGTAAAGTAAAATGCAATAGCGTAAATCTACATTTGGGAACATACTAAAATCTACATAGCAAGCATATTCATCTTCATCCAAAAAAAATAGTCTGTTTTTCTTAAAATCACCCTCATAAATGGCATCGATATTATCATACCAAATTGATTCATCTCGTTGAATGTACTCAGGTTTTTTACGACCAAGATTGTTGCAATAGTAAACCTTGGATTCCTCTTTTGAAAATCCGTTATCATAAGTCGGCGAATTTTCAAGTTCGTCTACATAGATTCTAAATTCAAGTCCACTTTTGTATCTCCTTAAAAAGTCTATAAGAGTTCCTTCTTGATACCTTGTCAAAAATTGTAGCTTTCTAGAACCGTTCTTTTCTATCCAATAGTTAGCAATATGGATATTTAAGATTCCCTGCTCATCTGTGATTTTATAAAAGTTGATATAAGGGAATTTGGACATCAACATATCTGCCCATCTAAAAATTGGCATTAAAACACCTTGCATACCTTTAGGAATATCTTTATCCTCTAAACTTGGCACCAATATAATCTTGCGTCTTGGCTTTCTTTTAGATAGTACTACTCGAAGAAAAATAGGCTTGATAGATTTTTCGAATTCTTGTTCGACGGCAACCAAATCTACCTTTCTATTTGTAATTTGAATGACGAAAGAATCATCTAAAGTCTGATAAATGACAGTTTGAAGTTCAGGATATTTTGACCTTAGATTCAAATCCGCTTTTCGAATCAACCCATAATTTTTCTGCTCATCATTTTTAATTGATATGTATCCCATCTAATTTTTATACTTCTCTTACCACCTAAATGCCCCGTCCATCAGTTCTACTTCACTTCGCTTTATCCCTATTCTCTTTGCTTTGCTTTCCCAATTTTTCACGACTCCTAACACTTCCGAAAGTATGGTTTCCATTTCATTTTCACTTAAGCGGAAATATATTCCCACACTTTTTGCCAAGTCAAAACTCATTGCATTATCGTCCATATCTATATTTAGTGACAAACCATCTTTTTCTATTGAGGGGTTTAGGTCATAAGCGGGGGATAGAATCCAACCTTTATCGGTTAGCATAAATCCGTGATTACGTAAATGGTCATCTGTATTAGAAATAGCGATATTGAAAACTATACGTCGCCAAAGTTGATGTAAATTAGCTTCTACATCGGCACCATAATTTTCTATAAATTCTACGATTTCTAGATAACTTGGTGCGGACTCTTTTATACTAGCTTCTGTATTTCCCGTCATCGTCATCGCTGAAGCAAAGTGAATTCGTTTTCCATTGTCTCTATCAAACCTTCTAGTAAGAAAGGTGTTGTACTGACCACTAATTTTTTCTATTTTAGAATCTGCCATTACTATCCCTGCTGCAGTAGCAAGTTCATAGGCTAAAAACTCCCAGGCAGCCTTATCAATTGTGTCCGTCTTTGATGGAAACTTTGCTATCCACAGATTCTTTTTGGCGTCAAAAATATTCGCCTTTGGTCTTGCACCCCCTAAAGAAGAACCTGGTGCTATCAAAACCGCAATCCATTTTCGTACAGCATCGCTTTGGTCATCATTTTCTAGTTGTTTAGCTGCCTCCTGCAAATCACCTAGCGAAGACCAAGGTGGAGTCGGGCTATGTTCATCGTTATCTAAAAATGGTCCATCCAAATCCGTTTTGAAACGTAACGCACCCATTCTGCTCTCATCAAAAACTCCGAGAAGATAATCTATTTCATAAAGTGTAGGCGCTTTTTCATCCTTTGCTCTAGCATCTTGGGCAGCTCTTCGCTTCATCAAAGTTTTACCCCAAGTATCGGGCATACTATCTAAGAAAATTCCAAAATTCTCTTTGTTCGCAGGATATTGTGGGCCAGAATAAAAGTCGATGTCTGGGTCTAGCAATCGTTGTGCATCGGTCTTTAACCAATCTTTATCATACTCAAAGCTGAACGCCTTTTTCCCTTTTGCGAAATGAGCAGAGAGTATACCTATAAGGCTTGGTTCTTCCAATCCTACCCAATCAGCAAAAACGTATATGTCAAATTTTCCTTCAGCCATTTTTCTTATAATAAATCAAGGTCTTGTAATTTCCTTCCGAATTCATCATCCACAGCTAGTATCTTAAAATCATCTTCCAAATTCAATACCCTGAAAACATTAAAATAGGAACCTATGGCAACCGCTGGGTCGCCCTTTTCAATTCTGTACAACGTTGTACGATTAATTCCGGCACGCTCAGAAACTTGCTCGGTTGTGAGCTTTCTTCGCTTTCGTGCAAGCTTTATATTCTCACCCAACTGTTCAAAAATCTTGAGATACTTTGGTAAAAGAACTGCTTTTTTAGGATTCATTTTGTTGCATATTTACCACAAATATATTATTATTGTTGATAATATGCAACAATTTATGAATTATCCAACATTCGATACCGATTTACTGATTCAAACAGACAGGGAAGAATTCAAACTTTATATCGAAAAAGTATTGATTGAAAATTTAAATACGAAAGAAACTCCAGTCGGAATTACCGTGGATGTGACTTCATCGGACAATCCAGATATAGAAGACAGAGACTGGATTTATAATGCTTCCCTTTTTGATATCTACATTTCGGTATCACTCATAAAAAAACATATAGTTCCGGACTCAAAAGGATATGCGGACTTTCTTGAAAAATTTGACTCTTTTTTAGAAATTTTTAAAAGTATGTCAAAAATAGATGGGTTAGAGCTGGCACCTTTTTCAATCCACTTTGAGCTTGAAAACACCTATATTTTAAAATTTCTATTCCATCCATTACCTGAGAATACTGATTACGTCACTATTATGGCATCAGCCTTAGATACAATTAGTCACTTGCATCAAGAAAAGGAAAATGAGTTAAAAACTGCCATTCAAAACTCATATTCAAGAAGAAACAATAAAAAGTACTTAACCTTTTCAGATGATGGCTGGAAAGTGCTCAACCCATTATTGGAAATTGGTAAAGAAATCACCAAAGACTACAGAAAAGACAGAGATTGGCGTGTGAAAAAACCGCACATAATGCTTAATCAAGATAATTTCACTCAACGTTTTATCCTTGACTCAAATTGGGTACTGGTATTTGACCATCTAGAAACAATGCTAATTCAGCCTAATGACGTAGCCTTGTACTCTAATATTGCGGACAGATGCTTGAATCAGGCTTTAGAATTTTATGAGAAAGTTATTTTACCACGTCATAAACAATGGCACGGTAGTTTTCCACCTTTAGAAATCCAAAAAGAATACTACGATTATTTTGAGATAATAATTGAGGCTGTCATCTTTGCATACACTGCCTTGGAAGCTTTTGCAAACATCTGTATACCATCGGGATGGGAATATCAAACGGAAGCTAATGGGGTAAAAACTATCTATTCTAAGGAAGCTATTGAGCGGAAGTTTCCACTTCGTGAAAAGTTTAAAAAAATAATTCGGACTATCTTAAACACCCCTGACCCAAGTCGTGAAGACTGGTGGATATCATTTACAGAGCTTGAAAACCTAAGAAACGAAATCATCCATACTAAGCAATCCAAATCTGAAGAGCGATATGCAAAGCTACTTTCAGAGTCCATTTTTAACATTGTCAGAAATCACAAAAACATTATTAAATTTTATGGCGAACATATTTCTAGATACAAAACGGAACTCCTCGAAGAATTTCCATACGAGTTTGACTATGATGATGTAAATCCAGGATTAATGACGGATAAAAACTATTTGGAATCATACAAATCCATACATAACATCAATCTAGATAAGTCCGATGAAGAGGAAGAATAGCTTTAGTTAAATATCGACTTCGCCTCTTCGTAAACCCGTTCAAAATTAGCCTTCAAATCAGCTTTAGAAAACTGTTTAGTTTCATTAGGTAGTTCCCTTTTAATTTCGGCTAATTTAAACTGTACTTTCTTATCCTTACCATCAGCATACGTAATAAACTCGCCTTGTTTCAATCTAAAGAAAACATCTGCTCTAATCTTCGGGATTTCCTTTTCGCCTGTTGTTATGCGCGTATCAAAATCAAGATTATGCCCACGACTTATGCTCTTGGTTGGGTCTTTGATGATTTCAAAAAAGCGTTCGTAATATTTTGCGGTGTCCGGGTCATTTACCTTACCGAAAAATTGGTAAGACAGATTGCTTAAAATGGCTTTGCTCGCTTTATCGCCATACATCATATCGTTCTGTATTTTGTCCTGCATCACATAAATGGTTGAGATATTATAGCTTCGAAGTGTTGCTGGAATACGATGCATATTCAACAATCGTATGGTAGGCGCTTCTTCCAAAAGTAAAAAAGACGGTCTCTGACCGCGAACACTCATTTGCTTTGTTATGGTATGAATAATAGCGGCAATTACAGGCGAATACGAAGTTTCAAATTTTGGGTTGTTGATTATCGAAATTACCGCTGGATTTTCTTCGCTATTTATATCGAATGGCACTTCGTCTGCGGACAATGCCATAAATATACGTTGTGTACTAATTCGTTTCAGCGCATTTGCCAATGTGCTTTTTACACCAGCGGTCTGCTTTTCAGAATCTTTGCCACTTATAAATGCATCAGCCATTGCTCTTGATGTCGTATTTGTTTCCAGAAATCGGATAAGGCTATCGGTATCCAAAAATTGATAAATAGCAATTAAATGTGGTAGGGTACAGAATTGTGGATAGGTGGTTTTTAATTTCCAAATCAAACCACCTATCAATCCTTCAGCAGCATCATTGAAAAATCTAGTTGTACCGGTTGTTCCAGATTCTCTTTGCTCTAAAAGATTTTCAATCAATACCCTCGACACTTCATTTACGCTTTCCTCATTCTCTAAATAATGTGGTGCTATCGGATTTACCCTGTGGATGATTTTATCGAAAGAAATAATCTTAAACGGGATATTGCCATCTTTAAAAAGTGGATATACCATTTCGGTCAATTCAAAATCTTTATAATCGTGAATGATTCCGCAAAAACCTTCTTTTTGGAAGTGTTTAAGAAATCCGTAAACGACACTTTCGGTTTTTCCGCTTCCAGCGGATCCGATGACGGATGCGCCACGTTTAATATTATCTAATTTAAAATTTCCTTTGGTAGTAGCAAAATTGACTTGGTATCTACTATCGCCATTTTGCGAGTTTTCAGTTTTATGCAAAAAAACGTATAGTCCTGTATTAATTAATAGTAGCGGACAAACTAGATACAACAAAATCAATGTTAATTCATTTCCAGCAGCAACATAGAATACGAGAAATGAAAGTATTGCGATATTCAAAAGAAACGCATATTTACTTACCCGAAACATCGCATAGAAAATAGTACTGGTCAAAGCAATAATTGAAAGTATCGTTATAAGATTATCCATTTGCATACGAATTAGATTCCTATTGAACTTGATTTTATGGCCACTTCTACCCCTCTTCTTAATCGTTTAAAAACCCGAAGCGCTATTTGCGCTTGGCTTATTGGAATACCCGGTATTGCGGGTAAGCCTGATTTGCTTATTATTTTAAATGCAAGTGCTTTTTCGTTGGCTGGTAGTTTCATCAAGGCAGAAAAATATAGGCTCGGGTTTTTAACAAATGTCTTTTTAGCCTTATAGGTTTCAGCATAGTTTCGTTTATAACCAAACGTATTGTCAAAAGTCTTTTCTGCCTTCTCAAAAAAATTGTCTCGGTCAAAACCTCGTTTTACATTCTTGCCGTGCATTTTAACTTCTGAAGTTTTGTATTTACTTCCAGGAGAAAGACTTATAGAATTTGAAGCATCCTTTCTACTTGCTATGATATGAATGTGACTTTGATTGCCATTTTTTGCCATTCCCTGAACTATCCGTTTTCCGTTTTGTTGATGGGGCGCTTGCCGTTCCAGTTTGGCAATTTCCCTGTTCATCTTTTTAATATTCCCTTCTGCTCGTCTCTCTTGAATATTTCGGATTTCTGTTTTTAGCTGAAGTATTTTTGTAGCATAAGGTTGATTCTCTTTAATCTGAAAATCTGTGCCTTTAAAGGTTCGTTGATGTTCAATTTTCGCATAGTATTTTATGTCATCAATAGTTATATGTCGCCCATTTATTTCACGGTTGAAACTGGACACATAATCCTTCATCAGCTCACGAGTGTAGGTTTTTAAATCTTGGCTATTGTTCTTTAGTTTTCGTAATTCATACTTTGAAGGACTGACCGTAATCGAATAAAACTTGGGTTCTTTCTTTTTTAATTTTGCGGTATTTCCATCAATTTCTTTGACCACTTCCTCTGCGGAAATTTCATCGCCATATTGATTAAAAAAATGTTCCATATCTCGCGTTTCTAAACCTTCATTTTCTTTCTCTAAATAGCCTACAAAATCTGCTGAACTTTGGCTATAATTACCGCCTAATTTTTGAGCTGTGATTGTGATGTACATCCTTTAAATATTTATAGTTGATTACTCGGATTTTGCTTTTCGCGAAAGCGGACTTCCTTTTTCTCTTTGGCATATTTCTTTTCCACAATCAGAGGCTTTTCATTTGGTTCTTCTGTCTGAAAAAGAGATTGAATCATCGCTGCCGTAGGTTTGGTTTGTGTCTTTTCCACATCCCTCACTATGGCAATTACAGCATTGATTCTTTTAAGTAATTTAGCTTCGATGGTTCGCCCCGTCGGACCCAATTTTTCCTTTGGCGAGATTTCATTGTAGAAGAAAAAATCGAGCATCGTGGACATTGCCTCGGTGTGCGATTTGAAGTAAGTGCGTGAGAAAGTCTGGAAACGTTTTGCAGTTTCCTTTTTAAATCTAATTCCAATAAATGAGTCCATATTTCGCCGATTTGTCGCAAAATCTTCCCTAAAAATGGGCATTTACAGCCCGTTTGTCGCAAATCTCTGATTGTCAGGAAATTAAAATATATTCAAATCGCTGATAATCAGATATTTCAAAACGAAAAGGAATACTTAACATCGCGCAGCGTGTTACCCTCTTGCTACTCCTTTTCATTCGCCACAAGCGAATAAAAATTTCGTACAATCTGACTAAAAAGCCAATTGCCATTTCAAGGAAATGAATTTCCGATATGTTATTTTTCGATGTGTACGGTTATCGGCGAAAGTCGAAAAGTGGATAACCCTACTTAAAATTGAATGCTGTACATCAGCAAACTAAAGATACAATTTTTTTCTTGATATGATCTTGATTAAAAGCAAAACACCCCTGAATTTTCAGAGGTGTCAATTTAATTATTTCAAAATTTAAGGGTTAAAACTAAAAGTGTAAGAATATAAATTTCGTATTGCTTCTTCCTCGACCATAGTTCAAAACAGGTGTGATTTTCTTTTATATATTTTCGAAGACTTTCGCCAAATTTTCGTTCAACGTCTTTTTTAGAATTTTCTAAAAGTCGGTTTTGCGCCTCTTCGCTCAGGTCTGTAAAATTGAGATATACCATAGCTGTAGATTTTAATATTCGCTAGGTAACATCAACGTATCATTTACAAAAAATAACCGCAGTTCATCGAGTGGAAAATCGGTTACCCTATACCTTTGCTTTTCCAAAATAGTATCATTACCGTCGCTGTAAATTATTTCCGCTTCGTATCCTTCAAAATCCGGTTTTTCTTTATGTAGCCTTTTGAAGTCTATCGTTATAAACTCGCTTCGGTTCATCAGACCTTTTGCGATTACGGAAGTGTCTGTTATAAGCCAAAAACATTCAGCTGCTTCCGCCAAATATTTTAACCCGTCCGTAAAACGGGTTTTTAATAATGGTATTTGATAGAACATTTCCGTTCCATGAAAATGTTGTAACCCTTCTTTGATTTCGTTAACTTGTGCTTTCATTGTTTTTCACTTAAAAGGTTAATAATGAGAATTGAAAAAAGGGCGTTTAATTTCGGGAACGCCCTTTGCTTTTTAAATAGCACTAGTCGTTTTTACTTCCAAGTAAAAGGATTTCGTTCGCTTCGATTTCGGTTACATATCGTTTGATCCCCTCTTTATCATCATAGCTTCGAGATTTCAATTTCCCTGTAACACCAACTTCTTTGCCTTTTAACACATATTTTTCAATAATTTCGGCAGTCTTGCCCCAAGCTACAACAGTATGCCAATTGGTTTCCGTTTGCTTTTCGCCTTTAGCGTCCTTGTAATACTCGTTTGTTGCGATTGAAAAGCGCGCTACTTTTTTACCGCTTTCAAGGTTCGTAATAATTGGTTCTTGCCCAACGTTTCCAATTAACTGTACATGATTTTTTAAAGTACTCATAGTAATAGATTTAAAGATTAATTAAAATGCTACCCGAACCATTCAGATAGTTTGTTTTTATTTTTTTTGAAGTGATTTACTTATTATATCCAGAGCGTTTTCCTTTTTTGTTTTTGTTGGTGCCGCTTCATTTTTGATGTTTTTGTAAGATTTCATAAGATTTATTTTAGATTTACTTCCCATAGTGCCGTCGCTGTTACCTTTTTTTGTTGCTGATACATTTTCAATATTTGGAATTGATAAGGACTTATAAAAAAGAGCGAGGTACGAGCCTGGTTTATGCAGTCCGTTCAACTTCTAAATGTTGGTATTTTGCTGGCATAAAAAGGGAATAACAGCGATGGTAAGGATGAAGGTCTAAAGGTTTTTGTGAAGTACAACAACATAGGAAACGGTACCAAATGATTAAATGGAATTCCCATTTGGCGGACTTCGTTCACGATTTTGGCTTAGGAATGAAGTGTTCCTTTCCAGCATAGCGGAAGGGGTTAACGCAATGGAAAGCTGAAATTGGGGGTGGTGTCCAAGACTTATGTAGTGAAGCTCTTTTACCGAAATGTAGCTTTTCGCGAAATGTAGGGGAATGTGCTGAGCGTTTTATGAAAGTGGACTTATCTTTTCAGTTGGATTTAGAGCGGAATAGTTGTATTTGTTTTCATCAGAACTTATTATAAAGCTTACACAAAGATAACGTTATGAACTTCAATATTTTAAACAAGAAAATTTAGTGATAAATTGTGCGAAGGCAAGATAAATCCAAGCGGACGATTTTTCTTCGTTCATTTGGGTTTATGCGCGGTTCCGAGGGGGGTGAAAATTCGGAGTCGGTAAGACGACCGAAAACGGGGTGCGAAGGTCGTCCGTTCGGTCAGGATTGGAGGCGAAAGATTTTCAACTTCCGCAGGCATATGCCTCCAAATTCAATAATAGCAGTATTTAAAATCTAAAGTTGAAAATACGCACAACGTCTAATTAGGTGTCAATTTTATTAATACTTCTATTTACTATTTTGTTTATTAACCTCTACAAGATTGGATATAGTAACATTCATATTTTCTAAGTGCAATTTGTTTTTAAAACAATATTTAAACTTTCATTTTTTAAAAGAACAGAATGGAAAACGTTAATCAGTCCCAAAGGGGCTATATGTGCCGTTCCCTTACAACTAATTTTGGCGAACAAATTTTAAACGTACTTGTGAGTTTGTCTAAATTATATTGTTTAACCTCTAGTCCAATTATTTTGTGCGACCATCTTCAGAAACCGTACCGATTATTAAGAACTGCTTATAGCACTTTGTGATATAGAAATATACTTGTCAATTTGTTCCGCTGTTATCAAAAAATGAAGCGTTGCCCAATCTCACCAAACAACATACTTTGTTTGCGGTTTAAATTCAGTGATATCACTCAATATCCAGTTTACCTTGGTCGAATTGTTCCCAAGTCGCCTTTTTACTTTTTCCATAGCACTGCAGAGATATCTGGCAGGTAGTTCATAAGTTTACTATCACCACTACCCAAAACAATAATTTTTACAGAACTTTTCAATTTAAAAGATTGTATCAAATAAGGTTTTTTTTTTACGTAAACGCGCCGCTAATATTTTTTATATCTTCTTTATTTTTTTTGATACTTATAAAAATTATACTTCGTAAAATTAGGTCGACAATAGTAAAATCATCCTTATTTTCAACATAGTAAGTACTTTAAACAAGATGTACAGTGTGAATTAATTCTATTTTATTCTCAATATATCACCTTACTTTATATCATACCGCAGATTTATTTTTGCCGACGCTAAAACAACCAACACCTTAAAAAATAAAAGAGCTGTTTTTTTCTTTTGCGCGTAGAAAAAGCTAATACTCAGAAAACAAAAACCAATTATAAATTATTACATTTGTAACTAATGCATAAAGCAAATAAAATATCTGCGTTTTTCTTCTTAGGCTTATTTAGCCTAATGCTGCTGCATCAGGTTTTTCCTCATTTGCACCATCAGCACGAAGAATCTCATTCGCACACAGCTATTGCTGATTCTGGCGAGCATCATCATAACGATAATGATGCCAAAGAAAAAGAGGAAATTCCTTCTGGGTTCTTTGATTTCTTTATGGATGTGCACACGCACTCTTCATTTTCAAGTGAAATTGTAGTTTTAAAAAAGAACACTATTGAGCAACAAACCATTGTTGACAATGATGTTGCGAAGACCTCTTTAGATATTCAAAAATATTTTTTTATTGGTTACAGGCAAAATAGTAAACCGCCTACATATCAACTATCTCATTCATATCTTAATCGATATCTCTCATCCCTCGTCACCCGAGGTCCACCTAGCTGTTAATTTCTATTTAGCTTAATAAAATTAGGCAGATACATTCATAGTATCTGCAAATTTATTATGCCTTGGTAATAGCGAGCTTCGCTTTAATTACCATTTTACCATATTTATTTTTTAAGAATTTATCATTGGTTTCGTACAACTCAAACCTATAGATAACCTGTATGGTATTTTCATTTTCATTATTTACGACTTTAAAATATATTAAACATAATGTTAGACAAAATCATCGCATTTTCGATATACAATAAACTTGTTATCGGATTATTTACGCTGGCACTAATTGGATGGGGCGTTTATTCGCTAACAAAACTTCCTATTGATGCAGTTCCAGATATCACAGACAATCAAGTTATGGTTATTACCATATCCCCTACTTTAGCGGCACAAGAAGTAGAACAACTTGTTACGTTTCCTGTAGAACAAACAATGGTAAGCATTCCAGGAATT
>TARA_R110002033_G_scaffold170514_1_pt1 | contig 16500 bp, 21 predicted proteins | sample TARA_R110002033 | Tara Oceans TARA_R110002033 (sample SAMEA4397051) | marine metagenome | biome: Polar Biome; feature: [SRF] surface water layer (ENVO:00010504); material: water (ENVO:00002006), including particulate matter (ENVO:01000060) such as... | depth 5 m
TGCGTTTTTAAAATCGCAACTTTTCATGTCCAAAACCGTTGTGTGTCATTTGAGAACAGCGTAACTCAACGAAAATAGGAGTTCACTCATTTTGACTTTTTTGACTAATAATATTAAGAGACATTTGAGGAACTAAATTGAATAAAATGAAATTATTTGCAATAATCTTACTTCTGACTTTCTCAATTGGTTGCAAATCTCAAAGCAATCTTGAACAAGTTAATACTGAAAAAAGTACTGAATTAAAACCACCTTTTAAAAATCAAGGAGAACAAGAAAATTATTGGGCTCAAGAATTTTTTAAAACAAAATACGAGAAACAATTTTATGAAAAATTTTCTAATGATATAACAGAAATAGCAATTAATGAAATTGAAGAAATAGATGAAATTCAATTGTTTTATGACAATAAATCGTTCAAAATATATGAAATAGATAAATCATTAAAACTGATTTTTATAAAAGGCCTTTTATATCCTCAATTGTTTAGCGGATTCTCAACTGAACCTCGAAAATCTGAAAAAGAACTTGATTCTCTTTCTGTTTCTGAAAGAGTATTTTACGAAATGAGTAGAGGCGATAATCTAACAATATCGAATTTGGAGGAACTTGAATTTCTGTCTGACTCACCAAAAGTTAAAAGGTTTCGATGTTGGTTAATGTTTCCTAAAACTGTTAATCCACGAGTATATCTCTTTGAATTAACTAACGAAAATGCTGATAAAAACACTGAACTGAAAGAATTTTTAGAGAACTCTGAACTAACATTTTTAAAAGTTAGTAATATATTAATCTGACAAAAAAACGAACACACAACAACGTATAAAATTAATTGCTAGTTCTAGCCTGCTTACGAAAGTCCTCGCGGACTTTCTATTTGTGATTTATTTGCTAACTTTAGTGCTTAAACACGCAACTAATCTTATACAAAACCGTTGCCAGTAATTTGAGAACAGCCATAACCGAACGACAAACCAATGGAATTTTTTGAAAGTCATTTTAAATCTAAAGAAGAACTTATTGGAATGTTAAATGATGTCGAAAAAGAAAATATTGAAAAAAATAAAGAAAATTATTCAATAGTAATAGAATCGTTTAATGATGTTATTTTTAAATTCACTTCTTTGAGTTTAGCACTTTTAGAAAAAGGGAATTTTAAAACAAAAAAACTCTTCTACACAAACGGTTATTTAACTTCAATATCAAATAATTTCCTAACAATTAAAAACACTTTTTTAAGTGGTTTCCACTTTCAATTACAAAACATTATTAGAAGTCAATTTGAACAATTAAATATTCTTATTTCATTCCTTTATGACGATAATTTTTTCGAAAGATTCACGAAAAAAATAGAGAATAAAGAGGCGATATTTACACCTAAACTAAAAAACTCTGAAAAAATCATTAAGAAGATATTTAGTTCAGAAACTAATATTTCAAATAAAGAATTAGAACTTTTAAACCCTTTATTTAAAGAAACTTATTATAAATTATCAGAAGCAACACACGGGAATTTACAAAGAGCGACTTATCATTCTATGGAATCGAATGGAGAAGATTCAATGACTTTTGCATTAGGCGGAACTCATAAGCCGAATACTGAAATTATAGAATTTATATCTGACTTAAATAACTACTCTCAAACTATTTGGGTAATGGTAAAACTTAAACTTGACGAAAATAATTATTTGAACGGTAGTCAATCTAAAAATCATTTGAAAATATCAGAAAAACCTTTTTTTATAGATTATAATGGAAATCAAATTGATTACGAACTATTAAAAAAAGAGAATGAAAAATAAAAAACTACTGGCAACAACGTGTATAATTAATGGCTGGTTCTTACCTACTTACGAAAATCCTCGCGGATTTTCTATTCGGTTTTTATTTGCTAAATTAGGTGCTTAAACACGCCACTAATCATACACAAAACCGTTGTAGGTAATTTCAGAACGTCACCAATAATTCGAAAAAAACAGGAAATTTAAATGAAAGTTTATAAATATCGAAGTGCTGGAGAATACTTCAAAAGAGATTTAAAATCTATCTCTGAAAACTACTTTTACGCTCCAAATGCAGAAAAATTAAATGACCCTTGTGAAACTTTAGTATTATCCGAGAGAATAAAAAATCAAACTAATATTTTCGGAAAATTATTTGGAAAACAATCAAAGGAAAACTTAACCGATTTACATTCAGAATTAGATAATTTTATTTCTACAAAAGAGAAAGTTGGTATTTACTCATTATCTAAATCTTTTAATGATGAGCTATTATGGGCTCATTATGCTAATAATCACCAAGGTTTTTGCATTGAATATGATTTTGAAATCTTAGTGGATAAAAATTCGTTTTATAATTTTTATCCCTTTGATGTTGAGTACTCATCTAATCCTCCAGAAATAGATATTTCTGATATTTCTTCTAAACATCAAAATATTCTTAAAAAAATTGCTGGAACAAAATCTGATAAATGGTCATACGAACAAGAAAAACGAATTTTAACAGATAAATACGGTGAACACGAATATAACTACGCAGCAGTAAAAGCAATATATTTTGGGTTAAGAATGCCAGAAAAACAAAAACTCAAAATAATGGAGGTACTTGCTGGTAGAGGAATTAAATATTTTCAAATCAAATTAACTGAGAATTCTTACATATTTACGAGAGAGAAGGTTCCTGACTTATTTAAGGACTCTGAAAAATACTTATTCGAATTACATCGAAAAAACAATGAGATAATTAAATACTCAATACACGAAATTTCTTATGGTACTCCCTTTAAAAAAGGTATGTTATCTATTGTATTAGATTCTAAGATTACCAAACAAGAATTAACAAAACTGGGTGAAAATCTAAGAAAAAAACTATTTAGAAGTGCCGAACGAATTTTCATATTATATTATTTAATAAATGATTTAAATAAAAGTTACGCTTGGGGAATAACAAACTACCACAAATCAGAGAAAACAATATCAATAAACGGTCTGACTATAGAAGAAGAAAAAGTGTTAATTGAAAGAATAAAAAATGAACAAAGAAATGTTATTGGACATTGGATTGATGAGTCTAATTTAAAATCACTGTATACCGTTTACGAAAACAATGGAGTTGTTTTTATGGAAACCTTTTACAATGAAAAAAATATTATTACAAAAGAACAAATTGTTACAAAAACTGATTCAGGAGTTAAATATCAGGATATTGATGATAAGCATAATGAATATATAATTATAGATAGAAAAGGGAGGCTTAATTATCATTCTGAAGACGGAATATTCAACACAATAGAAAAAACTACCTACAACAATGCATATAAAAAATAGCTAAATTCTTGTAAATATGATATTTATAACACAAAAATACATTAATTTTAAACATCCGAAAAGTACGTTTTCAAATCTGCTACTTTTCATATTCTAACACGTTGCCCACAATTTGAAAGAACCATCGAACAAAAAATGAAAAAAAGCACATATCAACATTGTTTTAGTGAATCTTCATTAAAACTATCGTGGGAAAGAGTTATTTCAAGTGTAGGTGCTGATGCAAAAGACTACTTTGGAATCGGTATTTTCAATAATAACACTGACAAAATGTTAGCCTCATTAAGCGAACTATTATTATCAGATAAATATCACCCGAAAAGGCCTTTTAAATATTTCGAACCGAAGAAAAGCGGAACTCAAAGAACAAAAACTGTTTTAAATATCGAAGACGCTCTTGTTTATCAAGCAATTTCAAATCACATTGCAGAATTAGAATATTCAAGTTTAGTAGAGACAAATAATTGTGTGTTTGGTAGTGTACTAAATGAAAATGTATCAAAAGGTGTTGACCTATTGAATGAGGAACCTGATAATTTTTATTTTTTTGAATTTTATGTAGAACCTTATAATAGATTTATTAATAGCATAAATGAAACAGTAGAAACAGGTAAAGTAACTCATATTCTAGAAACAGATATAACTGGTTTTTTTGATACGATTCCACATTCAACAATTTTACTAGAATTAAAAAACAGAAATATTGATGAAAAAATATTAGAGATTTTTTCTAAATGTTTAAATATTTGGTCTGGAACTAGGGACTCAGCAACTTTTGGAGTTGGTATTCCTCAAGGACCTGCAGGTTCTTTTTTAATAGCTAATATCGTATTAGATAGCTTAGATAGACTTGCAATTAAGAATGGGCTTCACTATTATCGATTTATGGATGATATTCGAATTTATGGTAAGTCACGAAAAGAATTAATTCAATGCTTAGTTGCAATTGACCGTCATCTAAAATCTAAATCATTATGTTTAAATTCAGAAAAAACATTAATTGAACCAATTGACGAGCATAACTCAGGAAAAGAAAAGTTTTTAGATGATTATGGTATTAGTATTGAAAATGAAGAAAAGTCAGAAATAAGTCAAGAAATCTTAGAACAAAATAGCACTCAATTTTCAGAAAAAGATGATGATTTTGGGGAAATAAATCCTGCAGAATATATTCCTCTTTATATAAATGCATTGGAAGACTTTGAAGAAAAACTTAAACAGTTCTATAAAGAGAATGTAAAGAGAGATTTTTGGTTAATTGAAACATCTGAAATGAGGGACTTTTTGACTTTTTCCCAAAAATGGAGAATTATAGTTAAAATACTACTAGACGAAATAGAATACAAACCAAATGAGTCAATGATTGATATTTGGCTTTTTGGAATTAGAGCTTTCAATTGGAAAACCAATAATTTCGTTTGGAATTTACAGTTGTATGAGAACTTGTCAAATAATTATGATGATATTTTTAAAGTCTTTAATGAATTTGACGACTATGAATGGATACAATATCAAATTTTATCAATTTTTAAAGAAGCATCGTATTTAAATCTAGATGAACAGCAAAGATTATTACAATCCATACCAAAAACTGATAGTCCACTTGTTAGATTAGGTTATTTTAAAATTTTATTAGAAACTATTAAAACAAATTCTAGATTTTTCCAATCAGTCGCAGAATTGATAAAAGATGAGAAAAATGTTTATGTAAAAAACTCAATTCTCAATTCAATAAATAGAAGCCAATTGAAAATACCAATTGATACTTTAAAAAACTGGTTTCTATAATGAGTTATCTTAAAGAACTTGAGGAGTTATCTCAAATGAATATGGCTAATGAAGATTATAATTATGCTCAACGTATGATTATGGTAGGAATGATTCAAGAAAAAATTATTGAAGAAAAATCTTCAAATGATTATTTCATTCGTTTTTTCGAAGACGTCATAAATAAGGAAATAGATTTTGATTTCAAATCAGTATTATCACAAGGTATATATAAATCAGCTAGCGAAGAAGCAGAAGCCTGTATCAATATATTTCCAAGACTTTCTGAAATGAAAAGCAATCGCTCTGTACTTTCTTGGTTAGTTACTGCTTTAAAATACACAGACCAACTAGTTTTACATTATATTCAGAACGTTTTAAATATAAACCCAATTAAACACAACGACCACGGAATTGAACGTTCAATGTACATACAAATTAATAAAAACGAATATTCCGCTCACGTAGCAGGTAGTTTGTTAAATAATTTATATGAACAAAGAAATAAACTAGAACATCGATATATAAAAGACCCAAAAAATGAAAATAAGAAAATCCTCTTAAATCCTGATTTTGGAAAAGCTAGAAAAAAAATACAAAGTAGCTTTCCAAAAGCTTTACTATCATTTAAGAAAGCATATAAAGAACATTACGAATAAAAAACTGTGGGCAACACCGTATATAATTTATTGCTAGTTCTAGCCTACTTACGAAAATCCTCGCGGATTTTCTATTCGGTTTTTATTTGTTAACTTAGTTGCTTAACCACGCAACAAACCATATACAAACACGTTGGCAACAATTAAGAGCAACAAAACTAAAAATTTAATAAATGGAAAAAATTTGGATAATATTAATAGTAATATCACTTTTCGCAATAGTCACTTTTCTTTATTGGAAACTGACGAATGGCTACGCTGAAAAAGAATACGGTAAAAAAATGTTTAAACAATGGGGAACAAGAACTTTTTATTGGACTGGAGCATTATTCTTTAGTGGTGGAATTACAGTATTTCTTATTTACCTATTGAAATGGGGAAATGTTTTGACTTTTTAGAGGTAAAGAAAACAAACTGAATTATAAATTTTGCAAGTTTCGGAATTGCTAACTCTAACGGAATTGAAAAATTTTTCGGAATATAACGCTGACCGAATTTAAACTGATGAAAAATAACTGTTGCCAACACAGTATAAAAATAATGCGTAGCTTAGTGCTTAATCAAGGGTTAGTGCAATTTTGTTACGTCTGATTTTCCTTCGGAAAATCCTCGCACACAAAACCGCACTATTCTTATACATAAACGTTGGGCACAAGCTAAGAAAATCGAATGACGAAAAAAATTGGACTTTTAATATTAATAATTGTTATCTCAACAATTCTTGCTTCAGTTTACGGATTTTTTCATAACAAGATTTCTTACTCAATTTCATCTGAATATTTTACGAAATTTAAGTTTCGCCAATTTAATTTCTATTTTATGGGACAAAACCAACCAAAACTAACGGCTTCACTTGTTGGAGTTTTATCAACTTGGTGGTTCGGATTTTTAATCGGTTTGATAAACGGAATAATTGGATTTTTACAGCCAACTGCCAATATAATGTGGAAAAGTGCTTTAGGAGCAACAATTCGAGCTTTAGTGATAGCAATTGGAATTGGAATTGTGGGCATTTTAGTAGGCTATTTTATAATTTCAAACTTAGATCTTAATTGGAATCTTCCAGCAGGCTTAACTGATCGAAAAAGTTTTTTGACAGCTGGAACAATGCATAATTTCAGTTATCTTGGTGGAATAATCGGATTGATTTACGGAATAATATACCAACTGAAAATAAAAAAAGCCAATGCCCAACAACGTGTATAATTAATTGCTTGGTCTGTGTGTACTCGGAAAATCCTACGGATTTTCCTCTGGTTCGTTTTCTTTTAGTAACTTAGTTCTCGCCAACGCAACTAATCATACACAACACGTTAGCAAACATTAACAGCCACGAACAAAATGAAACGATTTTCAACTATTTTAATCATTCTAATTCTAACATCTTCTTGTCACTCTCAAAAAACTTATTTTGAAGATGGTATAATTAAAACAAAAGGAAAAACTGTTGAAAATAAAAAACAAGGAAAATGGAAATACTTTTATGAGAATGGAAATTTAAAAATCGAAGCCGAATATTTAGATGATATTCCAAATGGAGAATGGAAATTTTATTACAAAAACGGAAATATAAAAGAAGTTGGATTTTACACAAAAGAAAATTGGACATCTTTTATGGAGAGAATGAGAAAAAGCGGAAGTAAAAATCCTGAAGAACATTACCTAAATAAAACTGGAGAATGGAAAGAATTCTATGAAAACGGAAAATTAAAGAAAATAGGAAAGTATACAACCAATGGAACTCAATTTGGAGAATGGATTGAGTATTACGAAAATGAAACTATAAAAAAAATCTATTTTTTTCAAAATAATGGACAAATCACTGGTGATTGGAAAGAATATTATAATAACGGAAACTTAAAAAAATTTCGCGATACAATTACAGGAGAATGGAGAGAATATTATGAAAATGGAAATATTAAAAACAGCGGTATTTTTCCTTTAAATGGTCTTCCAACAGGAGAATGGAACTACTATCATAATAACGGTAAGCTTTATCAGACACAAATACTATCAAACGGTTTGCGAATGGAAATCGTGAACTGTTTTGATGGAAATGGTAATATATTAGATAAAGGAACATTGAAAAACGGGAATGGGACAATAAAAAGATATAACATAGATGGAGAATTGATTGAAACACTAAAATTTTCAAACGGAAGAATTGAAGAATAACGTTTGCTAACACCGTGTATAATTCATTGCTAGTTATAGCCTACTTACGAAAGTCCTCGCGGACTTTCTATCTGTGATTTATTTGCTAACTTTAGTGCTTAAACACGCAACGAAATCATACACGAGACCGTTAGCCATTATTAAAAAACGTCTTCTGAAATAATAAAGAATAGATAATAATATTTATTTTTTTGCAATCAAATCAGCCTTTAATACGTATTCAATATATAAACCTTAATATGTAGATTTTTGGGTCGAGAAAACTAACTGTATATTTTACTGAATGATATCCGAAGAACTAAATGAATTATTAAATAGAGCATACAGATACTCTTTATCTTTAACAAATAATAAGGATGATGCATTTGATTTAGTTCAAGATACTTATCTGAAATTATGTCAAAAAAATAAACCATTAGTTATTTCATACTTTATAACCTCACTCCGGAATAAGTTTATTGATAACAAGCGTAAAGAAAAAACAGAAAATAACTATCTAAACATCAGGTTAACAGAGTCAGAAAACCCAAGATTCACACCAGAACCTTATTTAGAAATATTATTACTAGAGCTAAAAAAAAGAGACCGAGAAATTATTTTTTTGTCAATTGTTGAAGAATATACAGCACAAGAAATATCTGACTTAATGAATATTCCGAGAGGAACAATTCTTTCAATTTTAGCTAGAACTAAAAAAAAACTAAAAGGAAAATTGGAAGAAAAAAAGAAAGTGATATGAAAAACCTAAATGAGCAAATTAAAAACATATACAGTTCTAAATCACTATCAATAGAACAAATAGAATTAATACAACAAAAAGCATTAAGGAATAATAAAAGTGTAAAAAAATCTATCAAGTATTTATTAAAATATGCAGCAATTTTCATTCTAATATTAAGCAGCTATTTTATGTTTATTTATCCTAAAAACCAACAAAATATTATTGTAAATAATTTCGCGCAGGAAATTGCTTTTAAACATCAATTACAAGTCCCTTCTGTATTTAAAGGCAATGATATAAAAGAAATTAATAGTCAAATGGTAGAATTAGATTTTAATCTAATTCTACCTGATAAAAACACTTCTAAATTAGAATTAATAGGTGCAAAATATTGTTCTGTAAATAATAGAATTGCTGCCAAATTAGAATTAGTGAACAAAAACAATGAAATAGTTACCTGTTATGTTTTTAAAAAAATAGAAAAGTTCAAGTTCAATAATCAAGTCAATAACGAAGATACAAAAGTAACATTTTGGGATAATGAGGATGTTATTTTCGCTCTTGCTCAAAATCAATAAAACAACACAATGAAAAACACAATATCAATACTTCTAGCTCTAATTTTTATTACTTCTTGCAAAGAAAATCCATCAAAAAGTAAAATTTTAGAAAAAAATGAATCTTATGTTCTCAAAGGAAATAATTTAAAATCTATTGAAATTACTAAGAATGCATTATATCCTGAAACAATTTTGTATCATTCCAAAAATGAAAAATTTATAGTAGGCTCATTTCGAGATGGAAACATTTATGAAATTGATAATGATGGAAATGCGAAAATATTTATTGAAGCTAATTTGCGAAGTATATTAGGAATACAAATTGATTATAAGCATAATAAGTTTTTTGCACTTAGTTCTGATATTGGTGCAAGTATAAATAGATATAATAAAGGTTTAAAAAAAGAAGCAACACTAAATATTTACAATTTAACGACTAAAGAGCTAATAAGAACAGTTAGTTTAGCTAAACTAAAACCCAATTCTGCCCATTTAGCTAACGGTTTAACAATTGATAATAATGGAAACGCTTACATAACTGATAGTTTTTCTCCTGTGATTTATAAGGTAGACACAAACGGAAATACATCCATATTTTTAGAAGATAATCAGTTTGTAGGTGATGGAATTAATTTAAACGGAATTGTTTATCATCCTGATGGCTATTTGATAACAGTAAAAAAGAGTGATGGGACATTATTTAAAATCCCTATTTCAGAGCCTGAAAAATTTTCTAAAATTGAATTAGACACAAAGTTATATGGAGGAGATGGTCTTTTAATTTTAGATAAGAATAATTTAGCTATAGCGTCAAATATAGCTTCTGGAAAAGCTACCGAATCCGTTTTTTGGTTACAAACGGATAATGACTGGAAATCTGCTTATATCACAGACAAAAAATATTTAGGAAATGTTTACCCAACAACAATTGTAGCTAAAAAAAATAATTTATATGTTTTACATAGCAATTTAAATGTATTGGTTAGTAGTTCTAAAGAAGCTTCTAAAGCAGAATTATTAAAAGAAAATATCAATAATAATGAAGTCTTAAAAAAGAAAGCAACTATCCAACATATTGGTATGGTAAAATAACAATGGCTAACAAGGTATAAAAAATATAGGGCGTTTGTGCTTGTCGAAAGGTCTGTGAATATTTACAAAGTCCGCTAAATATAAAATTTGGTGTTTATAGAAGAAAAGATAAAAGTAAAATATTTATATTTAGCTAAGTAATAAACCGAAACGATAGTGTTTATCTACTGCCCTACGTTTCTTATACTGAACGTTGTATGTCATTACCAAGCAACCTCAAATTGGTTCATTGAAATGGAGTAGGAATAAAAAAGGTGGTCATAAGACAATACTTCTACTATGAACAAATCTTACCTTTGTAGCAAAACTAAAAGACAAAAACGAAGTGTATCAAGAACTAGAACAATATTTAAAAAGTCAAGGAAAAATAGAAGAGGAAGAATTACAAAAAATAATTAAAGCTTTCAAACCGATAAAAACAACCAGAAATGAAATGTTATGTAATATTGGACAAGTATGTAAACATTTCTATTTTATTAAGAAGGGATGTTTAAGACTCTATGAGATAGACGCTAAAGGCAATGAAGTTACAGGGTACTTTGCACTAGAGGATAGTATCATATCTGCAAACACTAGTTTTATTTTGCAAAAGCCATCAAGAGATTGTTTAGTTTCTTTAGAAGCTTCAGAACTACTTGTCATTCATCGAGAAGAATTTTTCAAATTAGTTGATGCTGTACCTCAATTTGCTAATGTTTATCATCAATTTTTAAAATTCGCTTTTATTCATTCACAAATGCGAATTTATAGTTTTTTGGGAATGGAAGGAATTGACAAGCTAAAATGGGTTATGGAACACGAACCCAAACTACTATCACGGATTTCTAGTAAGGCAGTTGCTTCCTATTTAGGAATGACTAATTCTACGTTAAGTAAGTTGCGAGCAAAATTGTAGTTTACTGTTTATGAAAGCAACATTCTATTTAATTATAGCTACTATTTTTTTAGGATTAAATTTCCATTTAGCCAAAGTAATATTAAGAGATGTTAATTTTATTGAAGCAGGATTTTGGCGGTTCTTATTTGGAGTTGCAGCTTTGCTAGTTTTAGGAGTTAAAAACTTACCCTCATTTAAAATAATTCGAAAAAATCTAAAAGGTATTTCGCTTACAGGGTTTATTGGTCTTTTCGGATTTAATTTATTTTTCTTTTTAGGGTTAATGAATACTTCAGCTGTAAATGCAGCACTTATTGTAAGTTTAAATCCTGCATTCACAATTCTTTTCTCACATAAAATATTAAAGACACCCATCAATAAAATCCAAATAATAGGTATTATCATCGCTTTATTTGGAGTAACCTATTTAATTTTAAAAGGAAATATTACAAACCTCACTAGTATCCAATTTAATTATGGAGATATTCTCATACTGATAGCCAATGTATTTTTTGCATTGCATCATGTTTGGGTAAAAAAATATGCTACGACAATCTCAAGTTTAAATTTTACACTTTTAACAAGTATATGCTGCCTAATAGGGTTCTTTATTTTATTGCCAATTAACGGAATAGAAGTAGTAACAACACACACAACCAATTTTTGGGTAGCCGTATTTGGTATTGGATGTCTAGGTACAGCATTAGCCTATTTTTTATGGCAAAAAGGCGTTCAGATTACAGGAGCAGATAAAGCGGGAATTTATATGAATATTGTTCCATTATCCGCAGCTCTATTCACCATTCTTTTCAAGGAAAATTTATATACCTATCACCTTATAGGAGGTTTATTCATTGTAATAGGTTTACTTATTAATAAAAGCAGCTCTTCAAAATTCTCAAAAGCATTGTCATAAGACAACTTTTAAACATTCTAATCATAGGATATTTGTACTGTTGTTGAATAATGAAGTTCACAATTTAATATATATATATATTATGCCAATTACAGTAGCATTTACAGAGGGAGTAATTCCCACAGAAAAACACGGAAAAGTAGTAAAAGAAATTACAGATGCTTTTCTTGAAAAACACGGTTTAAAAGGAAATACCGTAATGACACCAAATGTAACAGCGCAACTAAACGTGCTATCGAAAAATAAAACCTTTTCTGGTGGAGAAACAATAGAAGGTGCTTGGGTAGAAATAAAGTCGCCTTCATTTGCATTGGCTGACAGAGATGTACAAAAAGGCTTCTTTGCAGAAGTAACTGAAATTGTTCACAAACATTCGGGCGGTAAATTGCCAAAAAAACATATTTGGACAAATTCATTACATACAGTAGACGGAACTTGGAATATGGATGGTATTGCAATGACTAATGAAGAATTAGGAGAGGCTATTGGGAAGGGATAATTGATAGTTAAAAAGAGGAAACAGTGGCGTTTCCTCTTTTTTTTTAAAACAAACACAAATAAAAAATGAAACACATACTATTTATAGTAACTAGTACAGACAAAACAGGCACAGGACAACACAGTGCAGGATATGAATTTTCTGAAATAGCAGATCCTTATTTTGAATTTATTAATAACGGTTTTACAGTAGATTTTACTAGCATACTAGGTGGTGTTCCTCCATATGTTGGTTACAATTCATCTGAAAGAAATAGTAAGAAATTTATAGAAAGTAACGGATTTAAAAGGCTAAACTTTAGTCATAAATTAAGTGATATTGATATAACTGCATATGACGCCATTTTCTTTCCAGGAGGTTTAGGTTTAATGACAGATATGATCGATAATCCATTGGTTAAAAAAATGATTAAAGAAGCATACGAAAACGAAAAAATTATTGGTGCAGTATGCCATGGATCAAGTGCTTTACTAAATGTTATTTTATCAGATGGAAGTAATTTATTAGAAGGAAAAAAAATCAATTCATTTACCAAAGCGGAGGAAGAAATTGATAAACATATACTTGGAGACGTAATTCCATTTATGCTTGATGAAGAATTAATAAAACAAGGAGCAATATTTTTGCATACCCAACCTTTTAAATCTTATGTTGTAAATGATAGAAATTTAGTAACAGGACAGAACCCAGCATCTGCATCAAATGTTGCACTTAAAATGATAGATTTACTAACAAATTAAATGTTTGAACAATATAGATAAGAAAAAAACGCCATACAACAATGTATAAAAATAATAGCGGTTTCGGTAATTAATCGAAATCGCTTTTTTTATATTTACAGTTAGTTCTAAACTGAAAAGTTAGTGCGTGCAAATCCACTACTATTCTTATACCAACCGTTAGGCACAAGCTGAAAAAACAACCGACATTGAACAATAATCCACTCATAGAATACATCAATCGATATGTACGTTTAACACAGAACGAGATAAATCTATTATTGGAGAATACGACACACCGAAAATATTTAAAAGGACAATATATTGTTCAACAAGGCGACATTTGCCGTTTTGAAAGTTTTGTTATTAAAGGTTGTCTAAAAACATTTTACGTAGATAACGAGGGACAAGAACACGTAGTGCTATTCGCGATAGAAAATTGGTGGACTGCCGACCTAGGTAGTTTTCTGACCCAAAAACCAGCGGATTACAACGTACAATGTATCGAAAACACCGAGGTCATTCAATTCTCGTTCGAGAAAATGGAATTTCTGTATCAAAAAATCCCTAAACTTGAACGGTTTTTTAGAATTATCATACAAAAGGCTTTTGTGGCATCCGAAAAACGTATAGTTAGAAATTTCAGCCTTCCTGCAAAAGAAAGGTATTTGGAATTCAAGAATACCTATCCGCAAATCGAACAAAGAGTTCCGCAATATCTGATTGCTTCGTACCTAGGAATCACCAAGGAATTTTTAAGCAAGATTCGAGGTCAAATTATTGCAGAACAATAGTAATCTAGATTAACCTTCTTTTTTAACCTACCTTATTTTTATTCGCTAACAAGTCATAGAACTTTGTGTTATTAATTTAAACATAAAAATTATGGCAAGTTTATTAGAAAAAATCAGCGACCTGAACGATTTAGTTCTTCAAGGAAAAGCAATGGACGCTTTTGAGAAGTATTATCATCAAGACGTTTCAATGCAAGAAAATGAAAATCAACCAACTCTCGGAAAAGAAAACAATAGAGAACGGGAAAAGGAATTTTTTTCCTCTATCGTGGAATTTCGAGGTGCAAAACCACTAAACGTCAGCGTAGGAGAAGGTGTCTCAATGGTAGAATGGCATTACGACTATAATCATAAAGATTGGGGAGAAAGAAACTACACTCAAGTTTCCGTTCAAGAATGGAAAGACGGTCAAATCATCCGTGAAAAATTTTACTACAACTCTTAAAATTCAAGATTATGAAAAACAAAATATTTAAGACAAACGATTCTTACATTGGACTTATATTAAGAGCTACACTTGCAATAGTCATTTTTCCACACGGAGCTCAAAAATTATTTGGTTGGTTCGGAGGTTATGGCTTTTCCGGTACAATGGGCTTTTTTACTGAAACGGTCGGACTACCTTGGATTATCGGATTTTTGGTAATCGTACTTGAATCTATTGGTGCGATAGCATTATTAGCAGGTTTTGCGACAAGAATTATTGCACTCTTCTATATTCTATTGGCACTTGGAATTACATTCACTTCTCACATAGAAAATGGGTTCTTTATGAACTGGTTTGGTAATCAAGCTGGAGAAGGCTACGAATATTTCATCTTATGGATTGGAATTGCATTAGCCCTTACAATTATTGGAGGAGGTAAATATTCAATGGACAGGAGTATGAAAGTGAACGCATAAAGCCAGTGCCTAACAATGTATAAAAAAAATAGGGCAGATAGTGCTTGAACAAAGGCTTGGTCGTGTCTGCGAGTTCGCCATATTTTTAATTTGTATTTTTGACGACAAGAAAGTTAAAAAGAAAATTAAAAATATGGCTTCGTGCTAAACCGAAAGTTTATCGCTTATTTACTGCCCTACTTTTCTTATACTAGACCGTTGTACAACATTTGCCAAAAAAAATGAAAATTGGAATTTTAACGATATTATTTCTGACCTTTTTAAGTTGCAAAGATGTTACTGAAAATAATTCAGATTCAACAAAAACAGACAGGTTTGAATTACTTCCTTATCCAGACAGCGATGAACAGGAAAAATATTTAAAGTCAAAAAGATTGACCGTATTTCTTGAAAAACCAATTGACTTACTGAAATTCAAATCAAAGAAAAACAGAAATGTAACAACAAGTGTAACTAACGGATTGAAATATCAATATCATCCTGCAATCAATGATTCAATATTTTATGGTTACAATTTTATAACTGACAGCATTGGACCTAAAGGAATAAATGAAATTGTAGTTTTTAAATACGGAGAAAACAAACATAGATTCGAAGACGAAACTGAAATTCTAATTGAAATGAGAATTTTTAATAAAGATTCGGAATTAGGAAAAGCAAATCTAATCGGACTTACGAAAACGGAATTGGAATCTGAATTCGGAGTTGACTATCTGACTTTCGACAATGGAATTTCTTACTCGAATAAAAATAAAGTTTTGATTTTGGAACTTGACAAGTCAAAAGTCAATTCGTATAGATATGTAAAATTGAACACCGAAAAAATCGACAAAGATTTAATCAGACAAATAATAGAATAAAAAAACGTTGTACAACACCGTGTATAATTAATTGCTTTTTTGAGCTTACTTGCGAAAATTCCTGCGGAATTTTCACGGTTCCGTTAAAGTTTGCTAACTTAGTTGCTTAACCACACAACTAACCATACACAAACACGTTGTAAGCAAGCTGAAAATCGGTACTCTAAAATAAAAAATGGATAAAGAATTACGAACATATTTGATAGAAAAATGTCGGAATTGGATGTTGCCTGAAGAAGTAAAAGCTCTCGGACAAATAGAATTGAAAGAGAGTGAAATATACTCTGCCGAAAAATCAAAGTTTGCTCAAAATAAAATGGAATTGGTTTATGGAATTGGAGATGAAAAAACTGACGAATTAGTTTCTCTTGGAAAAGAAAAACTTTCGAATAAAATTGCGGAACGACTTTTAAAAGAAAATAGCGGAATTGTAAACCGATGTCCAAAATGTGAAAAGCTTGCTCGAACACCAAAAGCAAAACAATGTAAGTATTGCGGACATAAATGGTTTGAAGAGAATAATACGAACGAATAAATAAAAGCCTGCTTACAACACCGTGTATATTTAATTGCTGTATTTGTCTCTACTTGCGAATATTCCTGCGGAATATTCACGGGTTCGTAAATGT
>TARA_R110002033_G_scaffold10857_11_pt1 | contig 16481 bp, 11 predicted proteins | sample TARA_R110002033 | Tara Oceans TARA_R110002033 (sample SAMEA4397051) | marine metagenome | biome: Polar Biome; feature: [SRF] surface water layer (ENVO:00010504); material: water (ENVO:00002006), including particulate matter (ENVO:01000060) such as... | depth 5 m
CGCAATTCGCGAGTTCTGTAATTGCTGGTTTGAGCACCAGTCTTTATCGGTTTTAATCGAATAAAGGGTTTACAGGGCAAAGTATAGAATTGTAACCGGTCCTATAGCTCAGCTGGTTAGAGCACCTGACTCATAATCAGGTGGTCCCTGGTTCGAGTCCAGGTGGGACCACGGATTAAATCCATAACACACTTTTAATTAAGGAGTTATGGATTTTTTATTTAACTAGGGTGTTGACAGGGGTGCTTTTAAAAACAAATACTTTTTAAACGGTTTAGTATCAGTGAAAAATTAGATTAATGAATTCTCATAAGAATTCTTGTGGGGGACCCCCTTTTTTGTCAAAAAGTATAGGGGGGTGAATAGATAGGGCGTCTGATTAATAGATATACCCCATTTTTTAAAAATTGTTCTATTCTGCTATAGCGTACGCATAGTACACAATTAACAAAATTTTTATTACCATGTTTTAAGTCCCAATAAGCATATTTGGCGGTAGGTCGATTTAGTCAACCACTTATAAAATGTATTTGTTTTTACGAAATAAAAACTCAATATTGCCTCGTATCATCAACTTACTTTTTTATGTCTGAGCTAATAAAACTTAAAATTAAGAGTGAAGCCACTACTGGTGATGCTGCACAAAAAATCATATATCAATTCATTGAAGCTTGTTTAAAGTTAGACTGTTCAATATTAGAACCCATGATTGATGAAGACCAATATTTTGAAGAGTTGGATAAATACAGGTTTCTAGCCTCCTTAAAAGAGCAGTTTGATTGGGCAATTGCCAGGGGAGCTACTGACGTTACCATGAGGAACGGAAAGTGTGAAATATGTGTTATTGGTCACTCTACTTATGAATTTTACGGGAATAGAGTTAAACCAGAGTTTGCATATATTATAAATTCTAACAAGAAAGGTATCAGAGATATATTCCTTTGTAACGGGAGTTCTGAATACCTATCCAGTTAATTCAGATGCAGTTATCGTTTCAATAAATCAAAATCTGCCATTATCTTAGATTTTAGGGCTATGTTGAAACATTCGGAATCACCTCTAAATTTTAATTTAGGGCTGTACTTGTAAGAGGTATACTTGGACAAAAACTTTTCTTCTAATTCAGAAGCGTTGGTCAATATTCTTCTCCTCAATATTATGTATGAATACTCACTAGGAAATTGCCCTTTTTTAAATCTTTTTTTTAAGTCTGGCTCAACTGTGACACCAACTTTCAAAAATTTCTCCTTATCACTTGATATTTGAAGTAAGTAAAGAGTTTTTTCAGATTTAGCCCAACTAGAATTTTTAGAAAAACCACTTTTATTATCCTTACAACTTGGACAACCTCTAGAATCCGCATAATGCGCCCTAGGTCTCATTAAAAATTCACCATGTATTTTGCAAATAATAACAACCTTCTTCTCTGTGGTTGTATAATTTACTTTTGAATAGTCGTAAGTACTTCCGTGAACTTTTTTTGCTCTTTCTAAAAAAATTTGAAGATTTGTTGACATACTATTACATACAAGTTAAGTATGGTTATAACGAAATTAAAACTGATAATTGTATAACACTACCATTGTTTTAACATACAGCATAAACTAAAAGTTTATTAAGGACTTAAAGATTAAATATTAGTTTATAAGAACGCTCAACTATTCCCCAACCCCATTTATAAAGATCTTGATAAAGTCTTTTATTTTTTCTGTGATTCTATTACTTATAGATTCTCTATGTAGTACGCTTGGTTGCTTTTCAAGAGCATCTATTACTTCATCTTCGGTTGCCATTCTTCCCGTAAAGAGAAAATCGTTGATTATACCTTCTACCTTATCTTGTTTCAATTCCTCGGTAATGGTCAATTCATGTAAAGCCTTTCTGGTTTCTACTTGCCAATAATCTTTAAATACACCTTCAACTTCTTCTCCGTCGTTTATCTTAGGTAGATTATTTTGTATAAACTTCTCTATAAGTACACGCTTGCTTCTTAACTCTGCCTCCCCTGCAATTAAATCTATAATTTGCTTCTTCTGTATTGCCTGGTCTTTAGGTTTGGCGTCTTTTAATCTAGCAAGTAACTTCATGATGTAGGCTACGTTAATTTCATCACGATGTATTAATTCTAATTCGAAGTCTATTTCATCTAAGATTGACACCGATTCTTTTTGCTGATTTGTCTTAATTTTGTCGTACAAGTCTAAATATTTGCTAGTATAATCTGCAAACTCTTGCTCCTTCATATAAGTGTCGTCAAATGTGAATTCTACAAATGATGATAGTATATTCTTAAGTCGCATTATTTCCCTAAAGGCTTTGGCAAATTCTAGTTCGTCTTCTTCTGTTTCTAGGTCATTTACACTATTTACAGTTGGGGCTATTGCCATCAACTCTTTATATGCTTTGTTGAACTTTTTTACTTGCTCTTCGTAAGGTTCAATTGTAATGGTCTCTTTAGCATTTTTATCTGAAAATAATGCAATGGCATCGTCAGTATTTTGCTTAAGGTTACGGAACGCTAAAATATTACCCTGAGACTTCTTTTCGTTAAGTATTCTGTTCGTCCTGGAAAAGGCTTGTATTAGTCCGTGATAGTTTAAATTCTTATCCACATAGAGCGTGTTTAAGGACTTACTATCAAAACCAGTCAAGAACATATTCACAACCAATAAAATATCAATCTGCTTACTCTTAACACGCTTAGAGATGTTCTTTTTATAGTTTAGAAAAGCATTACCATCTTTAGCCGAATGCTTGTCTCCAAATTGCTTGTTATAATCTTCTATGTATTCATCTAACTTATCCTTATGAGGAATTTTCCCGTAGGATGCAGAAGGCTCCGCAGCCATATTCATCCCTGGGTAATCTTCTTCTGGTATTTCACCATTTGCAGAAGCATCTTCTGGATTAGGGGCATAAGAGAAAATAGTAGCAATTTTAAGATTATGTTCTCCTGCTTCCTTCTTAGCTTTTAGTATCTCATAATACTTTATTAGAATATCTACTCCACTAACGCAGAACATTGCCGTGAATGCCCTATGATGTGTTTTACGGTTGTGATTTTTAATTATGTAGTTTGTAATACTAGCGATGTACTCGTCACTCTCGTATACCTCTTGCTTATCAATATCTTCTACCTTTATATCTTCAGTACCTTCTTTCGATTTAAAGACATTATAGTACTCGATAGAAAACTTTAGAACGTTTTCATCTCTGATTGCATCTGTTATTACATATTGGTGCAAACACTCATGAAATAGGTTAGCTGTGGTTTGTTTTATACTCTTTTTGCTTATTGCATTTTTAACAAAAATAGGTGTACCAGTAAAGCCGAATAGCTGATGATTAGTAAAGAAACTTACAATACGCTTATGTGTATCTCCAAATTGAGAACGGTGGCACTCATCAAAGATGAAAACTATTTTCTCATCTTTCAGTACATCAATTTGACTTCTGAACTTTGCTTTTTTAATAGCTCCGTTTAGCTTTTGAATCGTAGTTACAATTAGCGGTCGGTTATTGTCCGTAAATTGTTTCACAAGCATTTTAGTGTCTTCTGTACCGTCTATGCTTCCCTTGTCAAATGCCTGAAACTCTCTTACCGTCTGGTCGTCTAAATCTTGCCTATCTACTACGAATACAACTTTTTTAATCTTTGGGTTGTGGGTTAGTATCTGACTTGCTTTAAATGATGTTAATGTTTTACCTGAGCCAGTAGTATGCCAGATGTAACCATTTTTATCTGAATTCTTAACCCTGTCTATAATAGCTTCTACAGCAAAATACTGATAAGGTCTAAGTACCATGAGCTTTTTATCACTTTCGTGCAAAACGATGTACTTGGTAATCATTTTGGCAATGTGACAAGGCTCTAAGAATATATTTGTAAAGGGAACCAGTTGAGTAATTTTATTATTCTTATCGTCTCCCCAGAAAGATGTGAATTTAAAACTTTGTTTCTGACTATTTGCATAGTACTTGGTATCTACACCATTACTGACCACAAATATTTGCACATAGTTGAACAAGGCATTATTAGAGGCAAAAGATTCTTTCTGATACCTCTGTATCTGGTTGAAAGCTTCTTTAAGTTCTATACCCCTGCGCTTTAATTCTATCTGTACTAATGGCAATCCATTGACCAGGATAGTAACATCATAACGGTTTTCTCTTTTACCGTTTATGGTTACTTGGTTGGTTACTTGGAACTCATTCTGACACCAAAAATCTTGGTTGATAAATTCAATGTATGATTTATCTCCGTTGTCTTTTTGTAAAACGTATTTATCCCGTAACGTTTTGGCTTTGTCAAAGATATTACCTTTAGACAGGTGTATCATAATACGCTCAAACTCTGGGGCTGTGAAAGTTGTTTTATTATGCTTCTCTAGTTGGCTTTTAAGGTTATCTACCAGAGCTTCTTCTGATTTTATAGTAACCGATTTATGCCCTAAACCAATTAACTGGTTCACTAGGTTATTTTCTAATACTTGTTCTGGTTGGGTGGTCATTAAATTTATTTCTTCTTAATGCTTCGAGGTTCTTTTAAAATCTCGAAGTATTTATGTGATTTTATGTTTTTTCAATAGACCATTGAATTGCATCGATTTTATAAAATTTCGTTTTACTTTATTTACAGGAATTATTTCTAAAAACCCTAATTCTGTTAAGCCTTTCAAATCTGTTCTAGCGGTGTAGTTTGACACATTGAATCTATTCTCTATTTCTTTGGTATTAAAAACTATTTCTGGATTGTCGTAAACTAATTTTAACAATTGCGCTTGACGTTCGTTAATATTTGGAATTTTAATGAATCTCGCAATTTTAAAATGATTCTTTTGTTTTTCTTGTATGTAATTTTTTAACGCTTCAAAGGCTTGCTCCATTACCCTTAAATTATAGGTTAGGAAATAAGACAAATCATTTTCATCATTTTCCGTATAAATAAAAGCTTTTTCGTATTGGTTTTTGGTGTCTTGAATTATTTTAGAAATAGACAAATACTCTGTCAGCCAGTATCCTTTTTTCAATAAATACCAATAAAATAAAGCTCTTGCCGTACGCCCATTTCCATCTGTAAAGGGGTGGATAAAACCTATCATAAAGTGAATAATAATTCCTTTTAACAAAGGGTGAATAAAGTTTTCTTTATCTACCTCTTCATTAAAAAACACACATAATTCATTTATCAAATTAGGTACTTCTTTAAAACCAGGTGGAGTATGTACAACTTCACTCTTTATATGGTCTACAACATAAATATCATTACTTGTTCTAAAAGCACCTTCTTCGTTCTTAGCTTCTAAAGTATCTTTAGAGATAAGACGGTGAATTTCTAATAAATTTTCTGGTGTTAGATTTTCTAATTTATTTTGTGTTATGTGTTTGATTGTAAGATAATTATTTACAATCATTTGTTCAGATTTTGTGTGCGGTTTAATTTCTTTACGCAACATTTCTTTAGCACGTTTCCTGGTTGTATTAGCTCCTTCTATTTGACTACTTGAAATAGCTTCTTCCATTATAGAACTTACTAGATAGCGTGTTTTGTCTTCCTCTGGTATTATATTTTTCGCTCCCATATAACCACCAATATTCATATCAAAAAAATGAACTATTTTTTGAATATAATCAGTAGTAACATATTTAAATTTATAGTTGCCAAAAGTGATGGTCTCTGCTTTAAGTAACCTACTTAACTTTACAACATCCCATAGTTCTTGTGGAGTAAACTTGGTTTTCTTGTATTTTACTTTGTCCCAATACAAGTAATCATCATTAATAGCCTTAATGATGTTAAGAGTTTCTGGTTCTTTTAAATTATTAATTGCTTTTTTAGAGAACTCGAATTTTGGTGCTTGCTCTATCATAATCGTAAAACTACTAAATACTTCGAGATTTAACAAGAATCTCGAAGTATTAAAAAGTTTTGTTTCTCCCTACACAAACATTTGTTGCAACAACCCTTTTTTAAAGGCTTTACTATTTTCTATTTTGGCACCTAAGGCTTCAATCTTTAAATCAATATCTGACAAGAAATTTGCAATTTTAGTTTGTTCTTCCTCACAAGGAAAAGGAACTTTAAACTTTTTTAAATCACCTCCATTAATAGAATTAATAGTAGCACCTAAATTTTTATGAACTTCTTTTTTATAATGTTGACTGTCGAAAAAATGAAATAAAAATCGATTATAATTACTTCGATAAACTGTCATAAATGCTCCAAATGCTAAACCAATATGTTCTTCTTTTATGATAGCATTCTTGCCTATTAATCTTTTACTACCATTTCTAACACAAATTAAAATATCATTTAATTCTACAGGGTTATACTTACCTTCTTCAACATTTACAAAAACATTATCATTTAAAGATATTAAACGCTTCTTTACATTAGAAGAACGTAATACCAAAACACCTTTTTTATTAATATCATTAGGACTATACGTTAAACCACTTACTATTGAACCTATACTACCCAATTTCTTCACTTCCCATTTAGGAAACTGATTGCCATCATCATCTTTAAATCGTAGCTCTTGACTAAAGATTTTTTGCATGATGCCTTTTTTGTACTCCTCTAAAAGTGTTTTCTTATTAGTGAGTTTGGTGATTTTATCATCTACATCTGAAAGGAACGAGGCAATTTTTTGTTGTTCTGGGAGTGTAGGAAAACCTATTTGAAATTCTTTAATTTGCTTTGAACTAATATGGGGAATTCCAGAACTTGTGTTCACCATATCTACATAGCGATGAAATCTACTGGAAAAGATGTTTAAATAAATATATCGTATGTCTGAAGTTTTTTTAGCTCTTAACCTTGCCACACGTTGTATTAGGAGAGAATTTTCATCTTCTTTTCTGATTAAGGCAACATTTTTCCCAACTTTCGAACCGTCCATGCCGAGTACTAAATCATTCTCTTTAAGAAAGTATTTTTTTAATTTCTCAATCGAATCATTGTAAAATCTATCAATATCACTATTATGTCTAATAAATCCTTCAGTTATATTTATACCTCTTAATAAAGGTACGCCAGTGCTATTATCAGAAATATCATCTCCTTTAAATGCATATCCAGATATTAAATCAATGTGCCAATCTAGTTGTTCATAGTCCCATTTCTCATTAAACTCTGGAAACCGTAATTGTGGTATTAATTCTTTCTCCATAGCTTAAAAAGGTGTTTTAATGTTCAACTCATTGCAAAAGGAAGCAATACGCTTATCGGTTTCAGCAATCTCTACATCTAAAGTTTGTATTTGCTCTGCAACAGCATCAATATCAATAGGCTCTTCTTCTTCAAAAGTATCTACATAACGGGGTATATTTAAATTATAGTCATTGCCAGCTATTTCTTTTAGCGAAGCTCTGTAGCTGTATTTATCGGTAACCGTTCTGTTTTTATAGGTATCTACAATCTGAGTGATATGCTCTGGCAGTAACTTGTTGTCTTTACCCTGCTTTTCAAAATGGTTACTGGCATCTATAAATAATACATCTTCGTTTACCTCTCTACATTTTTTAATGACCAAAATACAAGTAGGTATACCAGTTCCAAAAAAGATGTTGGCAGGTAAGCCTATTACAGCATCTATATAGTTACGGTCTTCTATGAGGTAACGTCTAATATGTGCCTCGCTAGAGCCTCTAAACAATACACCATGAGGCAACACTGTTGCCATAATACCATTCTCATCTAAATGATATACCATGTGCTGTACAAAAGCAAAATCTGCCTTTGTTTTGGGGGCTAGCTTACCATATTGACTAAACCTATCATCTGTACTAAAAATACCTTTGGCACTCCACTTGGCAGAGAATGGGGGGTTGGCTACAATTGCCTCCGCTTTTAGGTCAATATCCAAATGCTGAGGTTCTTCTAGAGTATCTTCTTGTTTTATATCAAACTTAGAATAATGAACATCATGTAAAATCATGTTCATACGTGCCAAGTTATAGGTAGTACGGTTTAGTTCTTGACCATAAAACATACCTACATCATCAACTTCTTTTTGCACCCGTAGCAATAAAGAGCCAGAACCACATGTTGGGTCATACACACTTTTAATACGCTTTTTACGAGTGGTTACAATTTTCGCCAAAATTGTAGATACTTCCTGGGGGGTATAAAACTCCCCTGCCTTTTTTCCCGCCCCCGCTGCAAATTCGCCTATTAAATACTCGTAGGCATCACCTAATATATCGCTATCGTTATCCTTCAATTGAAAATCAATAGCATCTAAATGAGTAATTATTTTAGCTATAATCTCATTCTGTGCTTTAACCGTTCTACCCAATTTACCAGAAGTTAAATCCAAATCTTCAAAGAGCTTTACAAAATCATCTTCTGATTCTGTACCCATGGTACTTTGCTCTATGTTGGTAAGTATACGCTCTAAATCCTCTATGATAAAAAACTGCTTAGCTTCATCATTATCGTTGGTTTGAATCTCTGTTAGGTTATTGCCTTTTTGCGCAATTGAAGTAAACAGTTCTGAAGGCTTTAGAAAGTACCCAAGGTTTTTTACACAAGCCTTTTTAACAGCTTCTACATACTGCTTGCCATTGTCTGAGTTTTCATCTAACTGTTCATATGTTAAGTTGTCAGGGGCTAAAATCTCATCCGCATATATATGCAGTTTCTCAGAAAGGTATTTAAAGAAAATGAACCCTAGTATGTAGTTTCGGTAATCGTCTGCATCCATCTTACCTCTTAGAAGGTCTGCAATATCCCACAACTTTTTTTCAAGTAGTTTTTTCTGTTCTTCTGACATTTACTTATATAAATTTATTTAAGACTTAAAAGTATCTGTTTAATTGCATACTCGCAAAGTACTTTACTAGTATTATGTTATTTGTCTTATAGCTGACATTTACTCTTAAGCAGCCTGTTGTATGGTATCACAACAATTATCATCCATAAGTTCATTAAACTTTGCTATGATGCTATTTCTGATTTTATTTTGGGTAACTGATGAGTAATTGTCGTTAAGCAGTCGCTTGAATTTCTCTTTGCGATGGGCGTTTACATTTCTTGTTTCTCTATTTTTTATGTCTACCCAGAAATTTGGGTTGGTACCATCTTTCAACAAGTCTTTGTCAGCCCAGTGTTTCTCATTAACTAAACGCAATGTATCAACTATCAACAATTTGTCGAACCGCTCTAAAAAGGCTGCAAACAAACTTTTATATGAAGTCTTGTTTAAGTCGGCAAGACAATAAACACCTAGTTTATTCAAAAGTCTACTTCTGGTAATTTTCAACTCTACTCTCAGAATATTATGCTGTATTTTGTACTGCTTAGACTTGTTATAAATTTTGATGCTATAGTCCGTCTTGCAGAACTCTTTGAAATACCCCTGCCCCCTAAAAGTTTCTTTCCTGGTGTGATTTTCAAAATTGTACATGATAGTCCTATCTAGTATATTCTTAATATCTTCATCTACCAATATATTAAAACCAAACTCTAGATTAGTGATTTTGGTTTCTATGGGGTCTATGTTCAAAGAGTCACATATAAAATCGTTAACGCAATCTATCTCACAAGCATTAAAATCATTGTAATTATGATTATCGTTATAAACCCATAGGTTGTTAAACTTATGTAGGCTTCCTAAAACAGAAGCTCTTTCTTGGGTAAGCCTAATATCTAAATTATGTAGCTTTCCTGATTTTGGGTAATTCAATGCCTCGCCCGTATAAACGTCATACTTAGCATTCATAGGAATTTTTTGATGCTTCTCTAAGCTATGCTCAAATCTGTCTTTGTCGTTGATGTAGAATTTTATATTGTCTATCATTAGGCTACTTTTTTATGGTTAGACAATTGAATTTGTTCCATTATATCCTCATACAGGTATAATGGTTTTCTTCCGATTTTGTGCGAGGGTTTTAAGATTCCCTTCTTGTTATGGTTGTGTAATGTAACCAAAGAGATGCCTAGCATCTTTGCGACTTCTTGTCGGCTTAAAAATTGTTGTTTCATAATACATTGTTTTATAATTACAATGCATAGTTACAATCTATATTTCTGGTTGTCAATGTGTTATATAAACTGATATAAAAATCTAAACTGATTTTACTTAATTAACTATTAATCAAAAAGTTGAGGTTATATAAGTTAATATGAACACACTTTTAACATATATTTAACACAGTAGAAAATATCATTTTTAGTTAAAGTGCAATTTAATCGGACAAATTGAAGAAACCACTTTGAGCAATTTTGATGGCTCTTTGCTCTTTTTCTATTCTAATGTATTTGTAAAATTCCTTCTCTGATGAATGACCAGAAAAATGCATTATGTCATATATAGGCATACCCTTCTTATACATATTTGTGCAAAAAGAACGTCTGGCAGAATGTGTGGTTATCATTTTATTTTTAGGTAATTCTTTTAATTGTTCAACCCCTCCTTTGGTGTAAGTATTATTTACCTGCTGTGTAATTCCAGCTTTACTGCCTACCTCCTTTATATACTCATTAATATCTTGCTCGTTCATTTTCTTAGGTGGAACATTGTTGTACTTAGCTTTCGATAAAATGGCTTCAATCTCTAAAGTAATTGGGCATAAAACTTCTTTTTTTGTTTTCTTCTGTTTGATTTTGAAAAATCGTACTCCTTCCTTTTGGTAAAAGTTACTTTTTGATAAGCCGTTATAATCACTTACACGTTGACCTGTGTAGCAACCAATTAGAAATATATCTCTTGCCATATCTAATTTAGGGTATGCCGATAGGTCGCAATCTGCCATAAGCTTCAATTCTTTCTCGTCTAAATAGATGGCAGTTGTCTGTTCCTTCAAAACCTTAAACTCTCGTTTTGTATAGGCTAAATTGGAGTTTACTCCGTCCTGAGTGGCACTTCTTAAAACCGCCTTTAAATTTTTTATATGCTTGCCAATGGTATTAACAGACTTATCATCTTCCTCTAGAAACTCAATAAAACCATAGTAAAAGCTTAAATCAATATCATCAAAATCTATTCTATTATTATATTCTTTAAGGAGTCTCTTTGTCTGATTATATGAACGAATTGTTATTTTTTTTACCTCACTTTTTTTTAGAGTTAAAAAATTATCGAAGTACTGGTAGAAATTTAGGTCTTCTGTTTTAAAGTCGCTTGGTAACTCCTTATTGGTTAGTGTGTCTAATTTACTTCTTAGGGCATCTTTTGTGATAAGACTCTGTACGGATTCCAAATGACTAACCTCTTTATACAGTTCAGTTTTTAAGGAGTTTAGGAAGTCATTCACATACCCCCTATTAAGTATTGTTGCCTTGTTTTTTAAACGTTGATTGGCGTAATCCCAATCATTGTAGCGAGAATAATAGCCTGTAGAATATTTAAACCTCATTTTGCCATAGCTAAAGTGTAGCATAATTAAAGATTCCTTATTTGGATTTTTGGATAATTCCTTTAATGCATCTTTGAATGCAAATCGAATTTTACCTTTTGCTCTTTGAACTATAGCCATGGTTAGATTTTTTGTAAAGATAAATTTTTATGGCACAAGGGTGCTATTAAGGGTGCTTTTTTCGATGAATTAACTGAAATAATACTTAACTTTAATTAATCTATTTTTCATACAAACTAATATATAAAGGGCTTATGAGGGTATTCAGTAAATATTGATTAATTGTAATTAACTTATTGGTGGTCCAGGTGGGACCACTAAGAGAAGCCAAAAAGGCTTCTCTTTTTTGTTTTTAAGAATGTCGTAATTCAGGTATACGCTTTATATCTACTTGCTCAACCTCTAATTTTTTCAAAGTTTATCTAATAATTTAAGCCTAGATACCTGTTTTCTTAGTATATACTCCATTCAATAAATCCAACTTCGGTCGACCCCGATCTCTTGTTCGTCGAATTTGTTTATGCCTTTGTTATTTTTAAAGTTCTTTAGTAGAATCAATCATATTTATAATTTCGTATCAGAATTAATGACGTATTCGTAGTGATGTCATCAATATTTTACTAAAACAATAATCATGGAAATTTTCGAAACATTTTTTAATGAAATAATTGGGTTTCTAGGTATTTCAAATGCTTTTGAAATATTACAGACAGGAGACTATGGTAAGTTCAGAACATTTGATGGTGTAGTATCGCTCATCTACCCTATTATACCGCTCTTATTAATTTTAGAATTGATTTTAGGTTTAATCTATAAAAAGCCAGATACCAAAGTATACAAGGTAAATTTCTTAATATATGTATTTAATAGATTTATAGGTAGGTTTATTGCTATTGCAATGGTAACAATTTGTATTGGCTTATTTCAATCTTATGCACCGTTCCAGACCGAAATGACTTGGTATTGGTTCATTTATGGCTATATCGTGTGGGAGCTTGCTCATTTTCTATATCATTATTGGGGTCATAAAGTCCGTCTTTTTTGGTGTCTTCATTCCACACATCATGCACCTGAAAACATGAATCTTTCGGTAACGCATGCACACTTCTTTTTAGAGGCGCCTTATGCAGATACTATACGTACTACGGTCTGTATTTTATTGGGTATACAACCAGAACTGTTGTTTTTAATTATGTTTATAGATGGTACTTATGGAGCATTTATCCATATAGGCGAGAATGTAATTAAAGATGCACGTTTTGGACCTTTGAACAAGATAATGCTTACACCATCTCACCACCGTGTACATCATGCAAGAAATCCGTTGTATATGGATACTAATTTCTGTAATCTATTGAATATATGGGACCATGCTTTTGGTACGTATCAAGAAGAGAAGAAAGAAATTGAAATAGAATATGGTATTACTAGAGAAATGGATTCGGGTAATTTTCTTGATGTCTATTTTGGTGAATTCGCGGCTCTTTTTAAAGATGTAAGTAAGGCACCAGGAATAAAAAATAAGATTATGTATGTTTTTATGCCACCAGGGTGGAGCCATACGGGAGATCACAAAACCTCTAAAATTACTCGGGCGGAGTATTTTCAAAATAATCCTGCCTATAATCGCGCTATTAAAGTTCAACAGCCTGGACCGATAAATAACAATATTGTAAAGTGAATTTCTTTTTACACTAGGTAGCATTAGCTCGTAAGTGTTTTCTAAATTACCGATAGAATTCAGCTTAACATACAATTCAATAAAATCAACCCCGTTAGATTACCGACTTAGAAATTAACATTTCTTTTAACATAATCTTTCTTCGTAACATTTATCTAGCTCTCTACTATTTCTTAAATTCCTAGTTCAAACAAACTAATTCGAAAATGACTACAAAAAACTCTAAGTGCAAGTCGGTGTTACTGACCCTTGTACTAGCCCTCTCGTGCATATCTGTTTCGATGGCGCAAAAAGTACCTTCTCCAGAAGATGTTTACGGCTTTAAGGTCGGCGACGATTATAAATTGGCAGACTACAGCCAAATTGAAGATTACTTATCTCAATTAGATGCTTCATCCGATAGGGTTAAAAAAGTAGAAATAGGCACAACGGTGTTGGGTAGAAAAATGTACATCCTGTTTATTTCTAGTGAAGAGAACTTAAAAGATTTAGACAAGTGGAAAGACATCAGTACCAAATTAGCACGAGTACAAGTTTCTGAAGATGAAGCTTTAAAATTATCTGAAGAAGGTAAAGCAATTGTTTGGGTAGATGGCGGAATGCACTCTACTGAATTGGCTCACGGTCAAATGACTTCAGAATTGGCGTATACCTTGACCACTTCTGAAAGTACTGAAATGAAAAAAATTAGGGAAAACGTCATTACTATTTTAATGCCGGTAATGAATCCTGATGGGTTAGATATTGTGGTAGACTGGTACAAGAAAAATTTAGGTACCGCCTATGAAACATCTAGACCTCCAATTTTATATCATTACTATATGGGTCACGATAATAATAGGGATTGGTTTATGAATACCATGCCAGAGACGTACAATGTCACTAAGATTTTATACAACGAGTGGTATCCGCAGATTGTGTATAACCACCACCAATCTTCTCCATCGTGGACAAAAATATCTTTGCCCCCATATGCAGATCCAGTGAACCCTAAAATTCATCCAGCAATTACTGCGGGAGTTAGTGAAGTAGGTTCTGCGATGACCAAACGTTTTTCATTGGAGAATATGCCTGGAGCAATTGCCGATAACTTTTATACTATGTTTTGGAACGGTGGAGGTCGTACAACACCTTACTACCATAACATGATCGGTATTTTGACAGAAGTGGGTCATACCTCACCAACACCAAGATTTTACGATCCAGAAAAACTACCTAAAACAGTTGCTGGTGGTACTCCTACAGATGGTACGGATATTATGTATCCAGATCCATGGAAAGGTGGTGAATCTCATTTTCGTGATGCCGTAGATTATATGTTGACCGCTACATGGGCAACGTTAGATTTAGCAGCTGACCGCAAAAGCAACTACTTACATAACATTTATAAAATGGGTGCTTCTGCAATTGAAAAGTCTAAAACAGAAGGTCCGTTCGCTTATGTAATCGGAAAGGAACAATGGGATGCTTTTGAGTCAGTAAACCTTGTAAATGTGTTGCAACGAGGTGGAATTGAAATAGAAAGAACGACCAAAAACGTTGAAATCAACGGAAAGAAATATGAAAAAGGAGCTTATGTAATTTATACGGCACAGGCGTTTAGACCCTATTTAATGGACTTGATGGAAAAGCAAAATTATCCAACTCGTTTTCAATATCCTGGTGGTCCTCCAGATACTCCGTATGATTTAGCTGGTTGGACACTACCCATGCAAATGGGAGTTACGGTAGATAAAATTGCGGAACCTTTTGAAGTGGCTACAGAGAAGTTGTCAGATTTAGCATCTTACTATGAAGGTGAGGTAAAAGGCAATGCTTCTTTTGGGTATTTATTAAGTGCCAATAGCAACGCATCTGTAGTAGCAACAAATAAAGTGTTGAAAGCAGGTGGTACGGCATATAAAACGAAAGCATCCTTTAAATCTGGGAAAACAGAGTATCCTGCAGGTTCTTATATTGTATCTGGTGGTAGTGCTTCTATAGAAGATTTGGCAAACGAATATGGTCTTGAAGTTACAGGGCTATCGGCAAAGCCAAAAGTAGAATTGACTAAGGTACATGCTCCAAAAGTAGGGCTATACAAATCTTGGGTTTCTAATATGGATGAAGGATGGACACGTTTTATAATGGATGAATATGCTTTTGAAACAGATACGCTTCATGATAAAGATATTCAAACAAAAGATTTGTCTCAGTATGATGTTTTAATACTTCCATCTCAACGTGCAAAATCAATATTACATGGTAATTCGCCATTAAAAATGCCAGAGAAATTTACAGGAGGTATTGGTTTAGAAGGATCTTTAGCATTGAGCAAATATGTAAAAAATGGAGGAACGTTAATTGCTTTTGATGATGCCAGTAATTATGTAATAGAGCAATTTGGCCTGCCAATTAAAGATGCTACGGAAGGTACAGATAGTAAGGAGTTCTTTATACCTGGATCATTGATAAAAACAGGGATAGACACAACCCATCCGTTGGCTTTTGGTATGCAAGACACTGTTGCGGTTTCTTTTAATAAGAGTCGTGCTTTTGTTATAGACAAACAAGAGAAAAAGGGAGAAGGCGGTACAGAAGATATCAAAGATGCTCCGGCACCAGAGGTTGAAGTTATTGCCAACTATGCAGAAAAAGACTTATTAATGAGCGGCTGGGCAATGGGCGAGAAAAAGTACATTGCTAAAAAGCCAGCTATGGTAAAAGCAACTTATGGTAAAGGTTCTGTAGTGTTGTTTGCATTTAGACCTCAGTTTAGAGCGCAACCAAGAGGAACGTACAAGCTTATTTTCAATAGCATTTTTGAAGGTGCTGCAGAGTAAGTGATTTTAGAAATAATTAATTAAATACAAAAAAGCCCATCAGATTCTGATGGGCTTTTTTTTAATATTCTAAGAAAACCTTAGTGATGATGTGTACTGTTTTTGTAATGTTCTTTTAATAAATCTCTACCAAAATCACCATCAAAATCGCGCCAGACAGAATGTATGTGGTTGGCATTGTCTTGGCTATTATCAAATTCGATCATAAATGATTTGGCTTGAATACGGTAATAATGTGCTTTACCAAGAACCGTTGCCCCAGCCCATGCAAATCGCATGTCATCTAATTCTTCGTTTCTAATTGCATCCATTTTTTCCTTGGCTTGATCTGTTGGTATGGTAGATACATATTCATGAATAATACGCATAACCTGTTTTTTCTGGTTAGCATTTAAATCGCTTACCAAAATACCTTCAGAGGGAAGTTTTTCGGCTACGGAAATATTCCAGCTTTGAATATCGTTATATGCTTTTTCATTAAAAATGGCAGTTTTTTGCTGGCTATCGTTTAGCATATTAATGAACTCTAACCCTAAATCTTCTTCATTTACCAGCGGACTAAATCCTTTATGTTCCCCATCCATTATTCTTCCAGGATTAGAACCAAAGAATCTTGG
>TARA_R110002033_G_scaffold13336_2_pt1 | contig 16471 bp, 16 predicted proteins | sample TARA_R110002033 | Tara Oceans TARA_R110002033 (sample SAMEA4397051) | marine metagenome | biome: Polar Biome; feature: [SRF] surface water layer (ENVO:00010504); material: water (ENVO:00002006), including particulate matter (ENVO:01000060) such as... | depth 5 m
GTTTTAAACTATTTTATTTTATTTTTTTGAGTTCTGATAAAATATTGGGGATTTGCTTTATAGATGCCATTTCTTTAAGTTCAATTCTAGCTTCTTGCGCAGGCGTTCCCCAATAGGTTTTATGACCTTCTAACGATTTGCTAATTCCTGCTTGGGCATGAACCACAGCTTTCTCGCCAATAGTCACACCACTTGTACAGCCAACTTGTCCCCAAATGGTTACATCATCTTCAATCACTACACAACCTGCAATACCCACTTGCGAGGCTATTAAACAGTTTTTACCAACAACGGTATCGTGACCTATTTGAATTTGATTATCAAGTTTAGAGCCTTTTCTAATCAAAGTATCACCTGTTACACCTCTATCAATGGTGCAAAGCGCACCCAAATCTACATGGTCTTCAATAACGACACGTCCGCATGATTTTAAACGGTCGTAACCTTCAGGGCGTTTTTTATAATAGAATGCATTAGCGCCTAAAACGGTTCCTGAATGAATGGTGACATGATTACCAATAACAGCATCATCGTAAATACTAACATTAGCATGAATAATACAATGATCACCAATAACCACATTGTGCCCAATAAAACAGTTAGGTTGAATAACGGTATTTTTTCCAATAACTACTGAATCAGAAATGGACGATTCTGAAGCAATAAACGGTTTAAAATGATTCGTAAGTTTATTAAAGTCTCTAAAAGGGTCGTCACTTATCAATAATGCTTTTCCGTCTGGGCATTCAACTTCTTTATTAATTAAAATGATGGTTGCTGCAGAATTTAAAGCTTTGTCGTAGTACTTGGGATGGTCAACAAATACAATGTCTCCAGGAGTGACAACATGTATTTCGTTCATTCCTAATACTGGAAAGTCGTCGTTACCAACAAATTCACAATCAATAAGTTGTGCAATTTGTTTTAAGGTATGTGGTTTTGGGAATTTCAATGAAAACTATTCTTTAACACGTTCTTTATAGGTTCCCTTGTCTGTTTCTACTTTAATTTTATCACCTTCGTTGATAAATAAAGGAACATTTACAATCGCCCCAGTTTCAACTGTAGCAGGTTTCGTAGCATTGGTTGCCGTATTTCCTTTTACACCTGGTTCTGTAGCGGTTACTTCAAGAACAACACTTGCAGGCATTTCTACAGAAAGAGGCATATTGTCTTCGGTATTAATAATCACAGTAACGACCTCACCTTCTTTCATCAAACTAGGATTGTCTAATGCAGCTTCCGTTAATTGAATTTGCGTATAGTCTTCTTGATTCATAAAATGATAATATTCACCGTCATTATATAAAAATTGAAATTTATGAGTTTCTACACGCACATCTTCTAATTTATGACCCGCAGAAAAGGTGTTATCTATAACTTTTCCGTTGGTTACACTTTTCATTTTTGTTCTTACAAAAGCAGGACCTTTACCTGGTTTTACATGTAAAAACTCAATGATTTTGTAAATATCATTATTGTATTTAAGACATAATCCGTTTCTAATATCACTTGTAGTTGCCATATATTAATTTATAAAGTCGTTTTTTAGTTTTTTTTAATTTGATTTGAAATAGCCTTTCATAATACCTCTGTGAGAATTCTTAATAAACTGAAGAATCTCATCACGCTCTGGCGTTGCTTCCATTTCGGCTTCAATAATTTCTGAAGCTTGTGTATTATTATAATTTTTCTGATATAGGATTCTATAAATATCTTGGATTTCCCTGATTTTATCTGAAGTGTACCCGCGTCTTCTTAATCCAACAGAATTAATTCCTACATACGATAACGGTTCGCGAGCTGCTTTAACAAATGGCGGGACATCTTTTCTCACTAATGAACCACCCGTGACAAAGGCATGATTTCCAATAGAAACAAATTGGTGTACGGCTGTCATACCAGCTAAAACCACATAATCACCAATACTAATGTGTCCTGCTAAAGTACTGTTGTTTGAAAAAATACAGTTATTACCAACAACACAGTCGTGTGCAATGTGGCAATAGGCCATAATTAAACAATTATTACCTATGACTGTTTTCATTTTATCTGCAGTACCTCTGTTAATAGTGACACACTCTCTAATAGTGACATTGTCACCTATTTCAACAGTAGTCTCTTCGTCGTTATATTTTAAATCCTGTGGAATGGCAGAAATGACTGAGCCTGGGAAAATATTACAATTCTTACCTATTCTCGCACCTTCCATGATAGTAACATTACTACCTATCCAAGTACCTTCTCCAATAGTAACATTATTATTTATAGTTGTAAAAGGCTCAATAACTACATTTTTTGCAATTTTTGCTCCAGGATGTACATATGCTAATGGTTGATTCATTTTTATAATTTTGATTTTGATAAAGCGGTAAAAATATGTTCGCAATTTAATGGTTTCGTTTCAAAGAAAATAATAGGTATTGCTTGGTTCATTTTTTAATTGTTAATTCATTTAAGGATGACATGTGTCTGGTAAAATAATCGTTAAAATAAGGATATAAAGTTATAACGCTTTAAAAACATATAATTATTTTACTTTGGATATTTGAGCCATAAGCTCTGCTTCTGCACAAAGTTTACCATTTGCGTAAGCATACCCCTGCATATGACAAATACCACGACGAATAGGTGTTATTAATGAACATTTAAAAATTAATGTATCACCTGGCACGACCTTTTGCTTGAATTTAACATTATCCATTTTCATGAAAAAGGTTAAATAATTTTCTGGGTCTGGTACCGTATTCAACACTAAAATACCACCTGTTTGCGCCATAGCTTCTACAATTAAAACACCAGGCATTACTGGTGCTCCAGGAAAATGACCAGCAAAAAAGGACTCGTTCATAGTCACATTTTTGGTAGCAATCACGAAATTATCTGTAAGTTCAAAAACTTTATCAATTAACAAAAAAGGTTGTCTGTGAGGTAACATGGCCATTATTTGATTGACATCCATTAAAGGCGGTAAATTCAAATCAATTTTAGGTACATTATTACGTCTTTCATTTTTAATGATTTTAGACATTTTTTTCGCAAACTGAGTGTTTACAAAATGACCTGGTTTATTAGCAATTACCTTACCTTTTATACGGGTTCCTATAAGCGCTAAATCGCCCAAAACATCTAATAGCTTATGTCTTGCAGCTTCATTTGGGTGATGCAAGGTTAAATTATCTAAAATGCCATTGGGTTTGATGGATATGTTATCTTTTTTAAAGGCTACTTTAAGTTTGGCAAGTGTTTCTGGCGATAAGGCCTTGTCCACATAAACAATCGCGTTATTTAAATCCCCCCCTTTTATTAAACCATGTTCTAAAAGCATTTCAATTTCATGTAAAAAACTAAAGGTTCTTGAATTTGAAATATCTTTCTTAAAATCAGAAATTTTATTTAAAGTGGCATTTTGAGTTCCTAAGACTTTCGTGCCAAAATCAACCATGGCTGTAATTTGATATTCTTTGGATGGCATCACTAAAATTTCACTTCCTGATTCTTCATCTGTATATGAAATAACATCTGAAACAATAAACTCTTCCCTAAAGGCATCCAATTCTACAATACCTGCCTTTTCAATAGCTTCCACAAAGAATTTTGAAGAACCGTCCATAATTGGAGGTTCAGAAGAGTCCAATTCAATAATTATATTATCCACATCCATACCTACCAAAGCAGCTAGTACATGCTCTGACGTCTGAATAGTAACGCCATTTTTTTCTAAACAAGTCCCTCGTTCTGTATTGGTTACAAGAGTTGCGTCTGCCTCAATAACTGGAGCGCCTTCCAAATCAATGCGCTTAAAGGCTAATCCGGAATTAGCTTTCGAAGGTTTAAAAGTAAGAGTTACATTTTTTCCTGTGTGCAAGCCAACACCCGATAAAGAAATTGCTTTCTTTATGGTTTTTTGCTTTATTTCAGTATTAACTATTGCCATGTATTTTTTTTTCTATTTCATTAATATCTTTAACAATCTTTGGTAGGTTCTTAAAGTGAACGTACGATTTATTGTAATCTCCATAAGCAATAGCTGGAGATCCTTGTAATACCTCGTTGTCTTTTACATTACGCCCTATACCAGATTGGGCTTGTATTTTAACATTGTTGCCAATTGTTAAGTGTCCCACAATACCAACTTGACCACCAATTACACAATTTTCACCAATTTTTGTAGATCCAGCAATACCAGTTTGGGCTGCAATTACCGTATTTTTACCAATCTCTACATTATGTGCTATTTGAATTTGATTGTCCAACTTAACACCTTTTCTGATAATAGTAGATCCTAAAGTAGCTCTATCTATAGTCGTTGTAGCACCTATATCAACAAAATCTTCAAGAATTACGTTTCCTATTTGTGGCACTTTACTATATTCGCCATTATCACCAGGTGCAAAACCAAAACCATCAGCACCTATAATAACGCCTGAATTGATAACACAATAATTACCAATAATTGTTTCTGAATAAATTTTTGCGCCAGAGAAAATAATGGTATGATCTCCAATAACAACATTATCTCCAATATAAGCTCCTGGAAAAACCTTTACATTGTTTCCTATCTTGACATGATCTCCTATATATGAAAACGCACCTATATAAATATTTTCACCATAAACGACATCACCAGAAATGTGACTTGGTTGTTCTATACCTGTTTTGTTTTGTTTAATTAAGTTATAATATTCCAGTAATCTTGAGAACGATTTATAAGCATCTTCAACCCGAATTAAGGTTGTATTAAGCTTGTTTTCAGGTTTAAAAGATTTATTAACAATGGTTATTGATGCTTTTGTTGAGTATATATAAGGCGTGTATTTGGGGTTCGCTAAAAACGTTAGCGATCCTTCTGTACCTTCTTCTATTTTAGCTAATTTAGAAACTTCTACTTCGTTATTCCCTTCAATTTCACCTTCTAAAATTTCTGCTATTTGTTGTGCTGTAAATTTCATTAGATAACCAATAGTTGGATTATAGAGGTATATGTAATTTGCGTAGAGAAAATTTTGTTAAATATTAACGTTCTAACTGTATTCATGTCGCTCTCTAAGTTTGTTCTTTTTGTTTGATTGTGGCAAAAATATGAAAAATGTCCTAAAGTTTTTCTTTAGGATAGCATATATAATATTTTGTGACTGGTTTTGACAAGGCTTTTAGATTAAATAAATCTGATGCTTCTGCTATATCTTCTATCTTTCCAGATTTATGTAAAATATTAATATTTTGGGTTTTTGGCATATAGGCTTGATTAGAAATAGTACCCATAAACACAAAATACTCAGCCTCTTTTTTAGTTATATGATGAGTCGTGATTAACTTTTGAAGATGCTTTTGAAGTCTATCTTTATTTATTTTCTTAGTCTTCACTTTTATTTTAAGTAAATCTCTATTAATGATCATTTTGCATAAATTACTTAAAACAAAATCTGTATGATGCTGCCATTGTTTCATGGCCGAAATAATATCGAAATCATCAAGTTCAGAAAATAATTTCACTATATCTTCATTAAAATCTTCTAATGCAATGTTATGGTCTAAAAAATAGTTAAGGGCATAACTTGATTCCAATTCAACCCCAGAATTTTTTAACTCTTTAGCACGTTTCAAAACACGTATTAACAGTTGTTCTGCAACAATACCAGTTTTATGTAAATAGACTTGCCAATACATAAAACGTCTGGCATTCAGAAATTTTTCAACACTATAAATACCTTTTTCTTCAACAACTAAGGAATCATTCACTACATTTAGCATCGTAACAAGACGTTCGCTACTAATATTTCCTTCTGCAACACCTGTATAAAAACTGTCACGCTTTAAATAATCGGCTCTATCCATGTCTAATTGTCCAGAAACCAATTGACACATAAATTTTTTGGGATACGTTGCCTTAAAAATTTCTATGGCAAGCGTTAAACTTGAGTTAAATTCTTTATTCAATTGCTCCATAAACAAGAGTGAAATTTGCTCATGAGATAGACCTTTTACTATGGTATGTTCCATCGCATGAGAGAATGGTCCGTGTCCAATATCATGTAAAAGAATCGCTACATAAAGTGCGTTTTCTTCATCTTCAGAAATAGTAACTCCCTTGAAACGAAGCACATTAACGGCTTGTTTCATTAAATGCACACAGCCTATAGCGTGATGAAAACGAGTGTGATGTGCTCCAGGATACACGAGATACGACATCCCCATTTGAGTAATTCGGCGTAGTCTTTGAAAATACTTATGCTGTATTAAATCAAAAATAAGCGCATTGGGGATAGTAATAAAACCGTAAATTGGGTCGTTAAATATTTTAAGTTTATTCAAACTTTAAATTTTAATGTTAAATTGTTACAAATATATAGATATGACTAGCATATTTCTCATTATACAATTAAAAAACATCCTAAACAACATTTAAATTTTTATAAATGAATACAATACATATACTTTGGATTGATGATGAAATTGATTTATTAAAACCTCATATTTTATTTCTTGAACAAAGACATTATAAAGTAACAACCTGTACAAGTGGCTCTGAAGCATTAGATATTTTAGAAGATGTGAATTTTGACATTGTTTTCTTAGACGAAAATATGCCAGGACTCTCAGGGCTTGAAACATTAAATGAAATTAAAGAAAAACGTGATACGCTTCCAGTAGTGATGATTACAAAGAGTGAAGAAGAATATATCATGGAAGAAGCTATTGGTAATAAAATTGCCGATTACTTGATAAAACCGGTTAATCCAAACCAAATCCTTCTAAGTTTAAAGAAGAATTTAGACCATTCTAGATTAATTTCAGAAAAAACAACCTCTAACTATCAGCAGGAATTCAGAAAAATAGCTATGGATTTATCGATGGTTAATACCTTTGACGAATGGGCTGCTTTATATCAAAAACTTATTTATTGGGAAATTCAATTAGAAGATATTGAAGACATAGGAATGTTTGAGATCTTAGAATCTCAAAAAATTGAAGCCAATGCACAATTCGGAAAATTTATCGATAAAAATTATGAGTCTTGGTTTGAAGCAAATGCAGAAGCACCAGTCATGTCTCACACGCTTTTTAAAGATAAAATAGCCCCAGAACTAAGTAAAGACCAACCTACTCTGTTGGTGGTAATCGATAATTTACGATTTGATCAATGGAAAGTTTTTGAACCTATCATTAATAATTACTACAAAAAAGAAAGTGAAACACCTTTTTACAGTATTTTGCCAACTGCCACACAATACGCTAGAAATGCTATATTTTCTGGTTTAATGCCAAGTGACATGGAAAAGTTGTTTCCTCAATATTGGAAAAACGATACCGATGAAGGCGGTAAAAACCTTTATGAAGCAGAGTTTTTAGAAAGTCAACTGAAACGTTTAGGATTACGTCATTTAACCTATGAATACCATAAAATTACCAATTTAAAAACGGGTAAAAAATTGGTTGAAAACTTCAATACCTTAAAAAACAATGATTTAACGGTGGTCGTTTATAATTTTGTTGATATGCTTTCACATTCTAAAACCGAAATGGAAGTCGTTAAAGAGTTAGCATCAAATGATAAAGCCTACAGATCGTTAGCCTTAAGTTGGTTTAAAAACTCTCCCCTATTAGAAATGATTCATCAAGCACAGCTATTAGGGTTTAAACTTATTATAACAACAGATCACGGAACGATTAATGTAAAAAATCCATCAAAAGTAGTTGGAGATAGAGATACTAGTTTAAACCTTCGCTATAAAACTGGTAGAAGTTTAACGTACGAAACTAAAGATGTATTGGTAGCTAAAGATCCAAAAAAAATACATTTGCCCTCAATAAATATGAGTAGTTCTTACATTTTCGCTAAAGGCGATTTGTTTTTTGCCTATCCTAATAATTACAATCATTATGTGAGTTATTACAGAAACAGCTATCAACATGGAGGGGTTTCGCTTGAAGAAATGATTATTCCGTTTGTTGTTTTCAACCCTAAATAAATCTGTATAACGCAAAAAACATCGATGAAATACATAAATTATTAGGTTTTTTCAAAAATTAATACTAATATTGTACAAAAATTAAATGCAGTACACCTTAAATTCGATTCATGAGGTCGCTAAACAGATTATTACCTGTTTAAACTCAAAAATCATAATTATATATGGTGATATGGGGGCTGGAAAAACAACGTTGATAAAAGCGTTGGTTAAAGCATTGGGAAGTGATGACGAGGTAAGTAGTCCAACGTTTTCGATAGTTAATGAATACACAATGAAAGATGACACTATTTTTCATTTTGATTTATATAGAATTAAAGATTTAGAAGAAGCCTACAATTTTGGTATTGAAGATTATATATTTTCTAAGCATTGGGTAATTATAGAATGGCCAGAAATTGTTGAAAGTGTGCTTCCTGATGAAATTGATAGAATAGATTTAACATTACAACCGGATAATTCTAGATTGTTAAAGTTGAATTTTAAAACAGATATTGATAAGCAAATATGCTGACTTTTATAGCTAATAAACAAAATAGCGCTCCAAATTTTGAAGGTTTACGGTAAAGCCACAACGTCAAATTTTAAAATCTGTTGTTTTTAACATAATTTTAACATTTACGAAAAATCTTCAAGACACTTTTAGTTACTTTTGAGGTATTAATTAATTAATCCCTTAAAATTATGAAAACTAAAAAGTATGTAATTGCACTAGCAATTTTCGGAGGTATGTTGTTTGCAGCGTATGCAGCTAACACAATGAACCAAGATGGAAACCAAACTGCCAAAGTTGAAAGATCAAAAGTCCGAGTTCCGATTTGCGGATAAAAAAAGTTTGATTATAGGGAGTATTATTGCGACAATAATTGCAATGACACCTTATCTATTTTATTTACATATACAAGTGGAGGTTTTGAAGATGTGAACGTTGTATTTTGGCTTTTGACAAGTAAACTCGTTCCATTATTACTGTTGTTTATTTGGTTTTTTACTTGCAGACATTGGTGGTATCATTCTCTATTAGTTCCTATCGCTATGTATTCTTATCAGATTTTTGGAACTTTAAGACAAGATTCAAACTATGTTGATTCTAATCAACTTATTTATTTAATACCAATCATGGCAATTATTGTTCCTACTATCTATTTAATTAGAGCTCAAATTTTTAATAAGATAAATGATGCCACGAAGTCTTTGCAGGAATTGGAAGATGAGTTTAAAGTAACACCAAAAACTTTTTGGGATAAGATTAAACAATATTTTTAATTAGTTAGAATTTTTATTTAAGCGGTCTCTCTCCTCCAACTCAATATCTTTTTGATTCGTTTTTAAATGGATATTTCCAAATTTATAGTTAAACCCAACGGTAAATAAGCGATTTTCAAATCTTGATTTTAAATAATAATCCTGATTTAAATAATCATTAGTTTGTGTGAAGTTTTGAGTATTAAATACATCAGTAACACCAACGCTTAAGGATCCTCTATTATCCCACAACGTCTTTTTTAAATTAATAGTAAGTCCATGCCTACTTGTAATATTAGATGGACCATTTACAATAGGTGAGATATACAAATACGAGATATCAGCTAGTAAACTTTTGTCCTTAAGAAAGGAAAAATAATTAATTAGTTGGGAGTAAAATGACCATCTATTATTAATCACTAATTGATTATTGATATCCTGGGCATAAAATTGATTGTCTTCATGAAACAACGACGATAACAAATATATATTCCAATTAGTCGCTATCTTAGTATAGGTTGTAAAGTCTAATCCGTAAGAAATATTTTGATCAATATTAGTGTTGTTATACGTAATTAAATTTTCGGTATTGTCTTGTAAAATAATCTCAAGTGTTGGATTGTTTTCGTATCTATAATAAGCTTCAAACGTATATTTTTTATTAAAGGTGTATCCTAAAGTAAACACATCATCAATTTCTGGTTTTAAATTAGGATTACCAACTGAATAAGCGTTATCATTTAAAAAATACTTAAACGGATTCAACTCACTATATCGTGGCCTGTATATACGTCTGTTATAATTAAAATAAAGTTCATGATGGTCATTAAAACGATGTAAGATATAGAACGACGGAAACAACTTTAGATAATCAGTATTATTAACTTGACTAGTAGCTAATGAGTTTCCTTGAATGTCTGTGTATTCTGAACGAAGTCCTAACTTTAAACTCCATGAATTCCAATCTTTAGAAAAACTTGCATAAGCAGCATAGTTCTTTTCATCATATAAAAAGGTGTCAGAATTCTCTAAATCTTCTTCTTTAGTGCCATTAACAAAAATGAATTGGTTTAAGAGGCTTTTAGAATCAATACTAGAAACTTTAAATCCTGATTCAAATTGAGCAGAGTTATCAATAGGTAATTCATAATCGATTTGACCCGTGTATAATTTAATTTTTTGGCTTGAGAATGTTTGGAATTTATTATTTCTAAAGGCATCTACTGCATTGGGTAAAAAATAATCAGTATCTACATTTTGATAACTTGAAAAATCATAATCTGTATAATGCGTATTTACTGAAATTTTCTCACCTTCTTTGTCAAATTTATGCACATAATCTAAATTAAAAGATAGGTTATACGTTTCATCAACTAACTTATTCGACGTATGAAACGTAGAATCTAAAACTTTATTAGAGTTAAAAACATCGGTTAAAGAATTAACAGAGGTCTTAGTATGATCTCTAGGCGCGATAAGCATATTAGTTGAAACGCTCAACGTATTACGCTCATCAATTTTAAAATCAATATTAGCATTAACCGTTTGGTTCATCGTTTCCCTTGTTCTTTTAAAGTCTGTTTCCCAGCTAGAAAAAATTTGATTATTATCTATAAAATTAACAACCTCGTTATTATGTCTAAAGTCTTTTCTCGGACTTATACTATAATTTACATATGCATCGATAACCTCGGTTTTAAAAAAATGACTTGTACCTAAAGCATATTTAGGATATTCTGAGCCTTGTTTATAGGAACCAAAAACACTGCCGTTATAGCCTGGTAATAAACTTTTACTCATCACGATATTAAGAACAGAACCACCTTCTGCTTCATATTTGGCTGGCGGATTGGTAATCACTTCAATAGACTTAACACTTGAAGCGGACGTACCTTCTAGTAACTGCTGAATTTCATTGGCCGACAAATGTACTTTCCGGTCATTAATATAAACGGTAGGTGTACTATTTTTTATCGTAATGGCATCGTTATACACCAAAACGCCAGGGGTGTTTTTTAAAACATCTAAAACATTACCATTGGAGAGCGTGCTATTCTCAACATTAAAAACTAAACGATCAACCAAGCGCTTTAACGTGGGTCTTTTAGCTGTAACAGTCACTCCCTCTAAACTTTGCAATTGCTCCTTAAGGATGATTGGTTTATAATTAAGGTTTTTTTGTACCGAAATAGTATCTCTATACGTTTCATAACCTAAGAAACTAACCTCTAACATGTAATTATCGGCTTTCAAACCTTCAAACTTAAAAATACCGCTATCATCTGTTGTGGTACCTTTGATAAAATTTGAATCTGACACGGATGTTATGATAACATTTGAGAATACGATAGGAGCATTATGTTCGTCTTTTATAGAACCATTTAAACTAATTTCTTGGGCGTTGCAAACAAATGGACTTATAATAAAAAGAGATAATAATAATCTTACAAACATATATTTAAAACTAGGTAACAAACATAAAATAATTAAATTAAAAATCATTGTGGATTTAGCGTAATGGTTAATAAAATCTTACATTTTGTTTATATAATTATCATTTATTCCGATGAAATGCATCATTTTATTTTAAACATTCAAATTTTTATTCGTAATTTGATTTTTTATTAAACGCATTAAATACGTATGTCTAAATCGCTATCTCCTTTTACAAAACAGCAGCTTTTACCGCAAGAAGAGACTCTTGAAATTTTTAAGCGTAAAGGCGAATTATTTATTGGTATCCCCAAGGAAACAGCTTTTCAGGAAAAACGGGTTTGCTTAACACCCGATGCGGTATCTGCATTGGTTAATAACGGCCATAGAGTACTTTTAGAAGCCGGTGCTGGTATTGGCGCTAGTTTTAGTGATAAAGATTATAGCGAAGCAGGTGCCGAAATTACCAAAGACACAGCTAAGGTTTATGCATGCCCTATGATTTTAAAAGTAGAGCCCCCAAGTTTAGAGCAAATTAAACTTTTGAATCCACAGACCATCCTAATTTCAGCGTTACAACTAAAAACACAAAGCAAAAAATATTTTGAAGCCTTGGCATCAAAACGAATTACTGCCTTAGCTTTTGAATTTATTAGAGATGAAGACGGCTTATACCCTGCCGTAAGATCTTTAAGCGAAATAGCAGGAACAGCCTGTGTTTTAATTGCTGCCGAGTTATTATCAAATAGTTCTGAAGGCAATGGTTTAATGTTTGGTAATATTAGCGGTGTACCTCCGGTAGAAGTGGTTATTATTGGTGCAGGTACAGTTGGAGAGTTTGCAGCACGAAGTTCTATTGGTTTAGGGGCTAATGTAAAAATTTTCGATAATTCACTTTCAAAATTGAGACGTATCCAAACCAATCTAGGCAGAACCTTGTCCACCTCTACCCTTCAGCCAAAAAACCTAACCAAAGCCTTAAAACGTTGCGATGTGGTGATTGGAGCTGTAAGAGGAACCAATAGAGCACCCATTGTGGTCACAGAATCTATGGTCGAATCCATGAAAAAAGGTTCCATCATTATAGATGTGAGCATTGATATGGGCGGTTGTTTTGAAACGAGTGAAGTCACTACTCATAAAAATCCTACGTTTGTAAAACATGATGTTATTCACTATTGCGTGCCAAATATACCAGCCAGATACTCCAGAACGGCATCAGTATCAATAAGTAACATTTTTACACCTTACCTATTAAAAATCGCGGATGACGGCGGAATTGAAAATTCTTTACGATTTGACAAAGGTTTAAAAAATGGATTGTATTTTTACCACGGTATTTTAACCAATAAATCTGTTGGAGAGTGGTTCGATTTAAAACATAGCGATATCAATTTGCTTATTTTTTAAACGCTAAAACATCCGCATTAAATTTCTTATTTTAAAATGACATTATTACAACGTGTTGGATATTATCTTGGAGGTTTCTCCATGGGCTTAATTGTTTTAGCATTTTTTTTAAACGGTAAGCACGTGTCTTGTAGTTATGGTCCTGAGGCCAGAGTTTTAAAGGACATTAGCACAAAAAAAGTAGTTTATAATGAAGCCGTAGAAGAAGCCATTTCAAATCATAGCATTGATTCAACAACCATAGCACAAATCCTAGCAAATGGAAGTATCAGTTTTTCTGATAGTCAAGCCAGAAAAAAACCGTGCGGAATTTATGCTATTGAAGGAACAAACGACCAAAAAAACATTGTGTTATCCGTTGAAAATTGCGACAGTATTGCAACCGTTTTAAATATTACGATGAAATAATATATGATAAAGCGTGGTTTTGATAGTGTCCTGTCTTTAGTAAGCCTTATCATCCTCGCTCCTGCTCTAGCTATCATTGCGCTTATTATTAAGTTAGACTCCAAAGGTCCTGTATTATTTATACAACCAAGAGTGGGCTTAAATAATAGTGACTTCAACATCTTTAAATTTAGAACGATGTATTTGGAGTCTGATAAGCAAGGCTTATTAACCTTAGGAAATAAAGATTCAAGAATCACCAAAGTTGGTTATTTTTTACGGCGCTACAAAATTGATGAATTCCCTCAGCTGTTTAATGTTTTAAAAGGCGACATGAGCTTTGTAGGACCACGACCAGAACTTCGGAAATACGTTAATTATTATAGTAAAGAAGATTTAATTGTCTTTTCGGTGAGACCTGGAATTACAGGACTCGCTTCTATTGAATTTAGAAATGAAGTAGAACTTCTGAAAGCGGCAGAAGACCCAGAACAGTATTTTATTCATTCTATTATTCCTAAAAAGCTAAGTCTTAACAAACAGTACATACAAAAACGGCATTTCTTTTTTGATTTAAAACTGATTGGAATTACGATAATTAGAGTGATTACAAAATAGATTGATTGAAATGAATCCGTAATGATTTGGCATTAGGTATACATCAATATTTTTTATAATTTGCACTGATGAGTTATTCTTAATATAGCTTTATTTTTACCAAACCCAATCTATGAATGAAACCAACTCGAATCGAATTAAAAAATTATTAAATGGGTCCGATGTCATTCGAGACAATCAAAATAACCCTGCATTAGATTTTGATTTTTCAAACGAAACTATTTTAATTACAGGAGCAGCAGGAACCATTGGTAGTGGCTTAGCTAAATTGCTAATACACACTCCTTTTAAACATCTTATTCTACTTGATAACGCAGAAACTCCTCTGTATTATTTACAAAATGAATTAGAACGACTGTCAATACAAAACATAGATATTATATTGTCTGATATACGGTATGAAGATGCTATGAATGATTTATTTAAAAACTTGAAGCCATCTATCATTTTTCATACAGCGGCCTATAAGCATGTGCCTTTAATGGAGTCCAATCCTTATGAAGCGGTTAAATTAAATATTTTTGGCACCAAATTATTAGCTGATTTAGCAATACAATATCAAACTAAAAAGATGGTCTTCATTTCTACAGATAAAGCAGTACATCCAATAAGTGTGATGGGCATGACCAAACGTATTGCCGAAATGTATTTAGAACACCTCAATAAACCACATCAAACACAATTTGTAATTACTAGGTTCGGAAATGTCTTGGGCTCCAACGGCTCATTAATTCCTTTGTTTAAAAAACAAATAGAGCGAGATCAGGCCATTACGGTTACAGATAGCGATGTATCAAGATATTTTATTAATAAAGACAAAGCCTGTCAGCTTATTTTAAAAATAGCGCATAATGATGATTGGGAATATCCTGTATTGACGTTCGATATGGGAAAGCCCATAAAAATTATGGACGTCGCCAAAACATTCATCAAACTACACCATACCAATACGGATAATAAGATAGCAATTAAACTCATAGGTCTTCGACCGGGTGAAAAACTTCATGAGGATATCATTGCAACTAACGAGCAATTAAAGCCAACGCAGTATCAAGACATCCTCTACGTGGTTAAAAATCAGGATGAGTATTCTAAACCACTTGATTTAACCTCGCTACAAGGTATTAACTCTTATCAAAAGCCTTCAGAAATTAAAGCAATCTTATCAACCTATTGCCGTTAATTTAGCTTTCTACGTTTCCTTTCGTTACTTAACAAGGTTAATTCGCGCCCTGTTTGTCCGGCAACGGAGGTGTTTTCTTCGGCTCTTCTAATTAAATAAGGCATCACATCTCTAACAGGACCAAAAGGAATATATTTCGCAACATTATAACCTCTTTCTGCCAAATTAAACGTAATATGATCACTCATACCATAAAGCTGACCAAACCAAACGCGATCATCATTATTTTGAAACCCTTTTTCAGCCATAAGCTGCATCATTTTATACGAACTATCTTCATTATGAGTTCCTAAAAATAAGGACATATCCTCGATATGATCCAACATATAAGCAACGGCATCATTAAAATTAGTATCTGTTGCTTCTTTACTACTGCACATAGGTGTTGGGTAGCCTTTATCCTTCGCGCGTTCATTTTCTTTTTCTAAATAAGCACCTCTAACCAATTTATAACCTAAATAATAACCGTTTTCTTTAGCACGTTTATGTTCTTGTTTTAAAAAGTCTAATCTATCGGTTCGATACATTTGCAAGGTATTAAAGACAATCGGTTTTTCTGTATTGTATTTCTGCATCATTTCGGTAACCAAGTCATCAGATGCTTTTTGCATCCAGCTTTCTTCAGCATCTATGAGAACCGCAATGTCATGTTCTTTACCTTTTTTGCAAACCATATCATATCTATGGACAACCTGTTGCCATTCCTCTTGTTCCTTGGCGTTAAGAGACTCCCCCTTTGATAGTTTTTCAAAAAGTTTAAACCGTCCAAAACCAGTAGGTTTAAAAACAGCAATAGGCATAGCAGGTCTTTCATTGGCAAAATCCATAATCTTTAAAGTGGTATGCATGGCAGCATCAAATTCTTTGGTACTTTCTTTGCCCTCAGCAGAAAAATCCAAAACAGAACTCACGCCCTTTTCAAACATTCGATCAATTACTGGTAAACAATCTTCTTCATTAACACCGCCACAAAAGTGATCAAAAACAGTCGCTCGAATAAGTCCCTCTATGGGTAAGTGTGCCTTTATAGCTAAATTAGTGACTGCAGAACCTATTTTAACAAGGGGTTCTATAGAAATCATTCTAAACAAAAAATAAGCGCGTTCAAGCTCAGAGTCACTTTTAAGAGAAAAAGCAACTTCAGTATTTTCAAAGATGGGTTCGATTTTCATGTATAAAAAATTAATGTAAAGATAATTATAGTTCAATTATCATTTTATAT
>TARA_R110002033_G_scaffold160001_1_pt1 | contig 16441 bp, 11 predicted proteins | sample TARA_R110002033 | Tara Oceans TARA_R110002033 (sample SAMEA4397051) | marine metagenome | biome: Polar Biome; feature: [SRF] surface water layer (ENVO:00010504); material: water (ENVO:00002006), including particulate matter (ENVO:01000060) such as... | depth 5 m
CAAGAGACTATAGCGTTAATCCAACCTCACCAGACTTATCATAATACGAATAGTAAGTTTAGCTATCAGATACTAACGCACTTTTGTCCATTTTCAAGTTAGCGTGGCCAACACATTTCTGCCCCAAATCTCATTAGATTTTTTGCTCCACCTAAACAACCCGCTCTCCATTTTCCGTACTTTTGCTAATGCCGTCACATCTGGTTGACTGTCATAAATGTACGGTAATCAATGCTGGCATGGTAGTGTTATTAGATGCATGAAGCCTTGGTAACGTGAGGGTGGTAGAATGCCAAACAAAGGTTATGGTACAGTAACTCGTTGAGCCCAAAGCAAGTTTGCGGCTACTAAAGCCTCTTACCGTCTCCAAGTAACCGTTGGGCAAGTTTTTCAATGACTGAAAGCTAAGAATTGTATATATGAATATAGATGATATGGATTTTTCCCATTTAGACCTTTTAAATGCTAGTCAGGAAATGATGAGCCCAACTTTTGGCCAGTTTAGAGCAGACCATAGTATAGGGGAACTAATCGATGACTTTGACTTTGAAGACACTCTTATAAAACTAGCGGGACTACTATACGAAGAAGAACTTCATAGTAACTTAGTAACTACCGAAGCTATGATTCATCAGCTTTTTCTGTCTCAGCGTGGTAAGAAACTAATGAATGCGGTTGAAATAAGTCGATTATTTAATGGCATTCATTCTACATATATTGGTTCATGGGAAGATCCGGCTGAAGATATGATGGTTGGGGTAGCCAATTCAATCAAAGGGTCATATATGTTCCTCAATGGCCTATGGGAAAGCTCATGTTTCTATACACAAATCTTTATCGACCTGATAGATGAAATGCCAGACAAAAAACCGTTTTCAGGTATAAACAAATCAGTAAGAGCTATTCTCATCTTATCGAATGAGTCCATTTGTAGGAAAAGTTTAAAGCGTTATCAAAAAGGTAGTGATTATCCTCAATCTGAATGGGACTTCCATTCTTATATATCTACTGACAAACGTAATATAGTCAGTTTTTCCTTGGATGACCTAACTCAATTGGGAGTCGCAGAGAAGGACCTTAAGCCATTTATTTTTGAGAATCCAGATCTCATTTCCCTTACTAATGAAGCTTTTGGAAGCTCCTCATTAGAACGTAAGCCTATTTACAGGGCACATGATGGCACTTATATCTTAGCTTTACCAACAGCACTAAGTGTCGCAATTCGTCTCTTTGTGATCGAACAAGCCAATAGGTTTGGTTTTTTAGATCGTCTACAACATGCCATGCAAGTCAGATATGCTAGATTTTTTTCTGAAGGCACACGGTTACTAGGAAAAATAAGTAATGTACCTTTTTCACCATTTAGAGACTCAAATGGAAGTATTGTCGGTGCAGACGCTCTCGTTGGTATTGATGAGCATAGGTACGTACATTTCTTACTGTTTTTTGATGACTTTTGCGACTATAAAAATGGACTTGTTAACGGCGCATCGACTTCGAACTCTGACTTAGAAGGTGCTATTGCGGAAAGAATTAAGAAAGCGTTTAGCTACTCTTCAAAAAGAGATGGGTTTAAGGGCGGCCTTAGCGTTCTTGTTGGCTGTGGTTGGGGACGTTCAGTTATGATATCGCTTGAAGGTGAATCGGAGTCTAGCAACTGGCTTTTAGAATCTGTCCCTGCACCTGATTTAGATACATTCAATCGAATCACTAGTATGAATCCATTTACTTTCTGGCGGTTGATTGAAGCTAAACACAGGGTACTTGATGTTGGAGTCTACACTCAAAATGTAAACGGCTTACTCAATCTATATAGCTGGGCCAAAGATAACGATTTTAACATTATCCCTCATTCAGCATTTGATGAAGACGTTGGTAACTTATCATCAATGTTTATGATGATCACACAGAATGCTCTGTTAGATGTTCGTTGGGAAGTTCAAAATGAGGACGATATACATAAAGTTTTAAACCCATATGGTGAGGTAATTTCTGTCAGAAGGTTGACTACAAGTAGTTACTTCAAAGAAGATCGTTTCAAACCAATTTATGCATCGGTAGATAACCTTGAAAATGGTCAATTGATCGGTTTGATCGAAGGGAATCTATGCTCATGGTGGTGTACTCCTTCACATAATGAAAATCACAATAGAGACCTTTTATATAGATTGTGGCATGGAGTCTGTAATTGGATATGTAGAACTGATTTGGCTTTATCTGAATTAGCCTGTTCTTCATCATACGCTAATGTTTGTTTTAACATTGAATTTGAAGATGTTGATGTTCCTACTCCTACTCTAGTATCTCAAGCAATTGCCCCCGAAACTCTAAGCAATTTAATAAAGACCTCTACATCTATAGAAAACGGCATTCTGCATATAAGCTGTAAGTTCTTTAAAAACTTTTTTCTTGCATTTCATCGGGCTGACAACGTTGCTGAGAGAACCATCATAAAATCATTGCTTACTGTTTTTATAAAAGAGTCTGTTGAATGTCATGACTATGAGGAGCTGGTTGAAATTATTCTAGGTCATGTTTTTAAAGATAATTATGGTAAAGAAGTGCATATGCTCACCGCACAATCCTTTCTGGATTACGTCAAAATGAGCTTACCCGAACCTTTAATATTAGACCGTTTTGACGATGCCACGATTAAAATCGGGTTAGCATGGATGTCGAAAACCCATACCGAGCCACGCAATATCTACGGAAAAACTGAATGCACGCAATATTTGCAAGACTTAACTTTGAATCTTTGGAAGGAAATTCAGTCATATTTGGGGTCTTTTAACAAGAAAGCACTAATTATTTTCTTGCTTGAAAACCATACTGCTGTAGAAGCAGATATTGAGCATTGGCAGCGTACTTTCAAAGCTATGCTGGGACTCCATAATGATAAAGGTGATGTATATTCAGTCGCATTGGAGCGAATTTCTTCAAATAATTCTGCACTTACGGGGTCTAGGATTCTTATTGAAATGGCCATCTGTGAATCCTTAGATGATGGCGGAAAAGTTCCAAATCATCTGGATTTAACTAAGCTCATAACTTTTGCAACTGCACTTTTCCAATATGGCAATCTTTCAGATTCGATTATGTATGAGTTGGTTAAGCCTCATCTAAGGCTTTCCACGTATGGTGATGTGCAATTCGATCACACTGCGTATGATACCATCGTAAACCCTTACGGTAAGTCCGTTCAGACAGTGATGATAAACCATGCTTCGGATAAATATGATGATTATTTCTCTGAACCAGATGTTCATGAAAAGGTAGCCGGTCTATTAGGTCAAAAGTTCGAATCTGCTTGGCATGAAGAGTTTGGAGTATCTATAGATGAAGCCAGAAAAATCTTAGATATTTTTGAAAATATTGGGGTAGAAAAAAACAAAGCCGTCTATGAAATCTCATGCTCAGAGCTATTTTATCAATCGAATACTAGTGGTGTATCTGATACTGGACTGAAAGCCTTTATGGATAGATTTACCCTACCACAAAGGTCCAGCTGGATGGCATTATCTTCAGGTTATCGTGTAAGCGATATTTCTCCATGGAGATATCGACGTAGGTTGTCATTGACAGCGCGGCCATTAATAATGCTTGGCGATATGCTTGTTATAACCCCAAGCTTGATACGAAGAGGGGTGTTGTATTGCTTATCTAATTCGTTTGACGCAACTTTAGACGGCTCATTTTTCAACACTAAAGCGATGAAAAAATGGATTGGAGAGCAACGAAATAAGTCGGGGCACAGATTCAACCAAGAAGCTGCTGACAAATTCAGTAGCTTGGGTTGGAAAGTTGAGGCTGATGTGAAGGTCAGTAAGATTCTTCAAAAAAGAACCAAGAAAGACTTTGGAGATGTTGATGTGCTCGCATGGAACCCTTCAGAAAAAATTGTCTACCTCGTTGAATGTAAAGACCTAGAATTTGCCAAAACCCAAGGTGAAATAGCTAAACAAATATACGAATTTCGTGGTGTAACGAAATCAGATGGAAAACCTGATCGCCTAAAGAAACACATGGACCGCTTCTTAGTTTTGGATGAAAACATTGATAAGTTGAGGGAATACTTGAAGCTCGAATCTATAAACGAATTGAAAGTAATGTTGTTGTTTAGGCAGAGCGTTCCAGTTTCGTATGATAACACTGACAGTGATATACCCGTTACAGTTGCCTTCTTTGACGAACTAAGTATCTAATTCAATGATCAAAGAATTGAAATACCGTTGTAGTGGGTGAATGAGCTTGGTTACTTGATTGTAGACTTGCAATACCCGAGCTTATTCGTGAGGTGCTAATTTAGCAAACTCACTGACTTATTTGTGTCCAAAACCGTGTTTGGTTTAACTATAATATGTATCAAAAAATTATTAGTTCCGATTCTAAAACAACATATCAATATTAATAAAATGTGTAGACACTTTGGTGGGGATCGTCTGATGCATTAGGGAACTATATTATTAATTATAATTAAAGTTTGAAATCCGATACTGAGTATTATAAGTATTCAAAATTAGGTCTTAGAATGGCGAATCGAACGTGGACACTACTTTTTCTCTAAATCCTCCTAAAAGCTCAAAAGACTGAGATACTAAACCTATAGCATTCTTAGGTGTGACTATCTCCAGTGAATCGACTTGCAAGGGTTTTTTATTAAAGCTACTTCCAACTTCTAGTTTGCTAGTATCTCTAGGTGAAATGTTATCTTTCATAACTTCATCTTTATCTAACGATATAGCTTCTGACGGACTAACATTGACGGGGGGATTATATATTACAGGCAGATCCGGTATTTCTTCTGCTATACGATTTGCAAATTCGACAAGCTTCGGCTCTGCAAAAGTGAATAGCCACGCTTGTTGGTCAACAGATGTGGTCATTCGTAAAATACGGCCTAATACTTGCCTAAAATAGAGCTCAGTTTTAACTCTACTGAGGTGACAACATACTTGCAAACGTGGAATATCCGTTCCCTCACTTATCATCCCAACACTGACTATCCAGTTGATCGAACTGTTCCGAAATTCATTTATTCTATGTGAAGGTTCATTTTCTTTATACGTAACAATTTGAGCGGTTTGATTAAACTCAGTTTTAAGCATGTTAAAGATATATGCAGCATGCTCTGTTGATGAAGAAACAATCAGTCCAGCGGCATTAGGATTGACCTTCTTGATGATTTTAAGCTTGTCTGTTGCTAGTGTTAAAATATGTCTGAGCGCTTCATTATTTTTGATGACCGATTGGTAAGGAACCGATTTATCCTTAAATAATTCATCAAAACAGTTAAAGGTTTTGGTCTCATTATCTTTGTCAGTAACTGATATTTTTTCATTATCTATCAGTACTATTTTGGGGCTGCGACATACAATGTCAGCAATGGCTTCTTTTAGACCATAAATGAAATCGCATTGAATTTTATTATCTGGATCAGTATATCGAGACAAGGCAATTGGAGACTGATCTGAACGCCATGGCGTTCCCGTCAAAGCTAAAGTGTACCGAGCCTTGTCTTGTATGTTGAGTAAAATTTCTTCACCCCATACATTTGCATCTTCAATCGTTCTCCCTGAACAATGATGGATCTCATCAAAGACCACTAAAACTCGATTCTTCTCTAGTAATTGCCAAAAGTCTTCTTTAAAAGATAGCATTCCTTGATAAGTATAAGAGCAACCGATAGAGCCAATCACACCATCAAAACGACATGACAACCGGTGTGAAAATGTTTTCTGAATTCCCTGTGCGATATTCACTGAAGGTGAAAAACAAAGAACAAAATCGATAAGGCCTTGTTCAAATAATCTAGCGGCCACTTCAGATGCCATAACCGTCTTTCCTGCCCCTGGAGTAGCTAAGCAGAGGAAATGTCTCTGGTTAGCACTAAATTGCTTTGTGGCGTGATTGACACACTCTGACTGCCATTGCCTTAGTTGCATTATATTTACTTCTGTTGGTGAGTGAGCACAGACTTAATTGCCTTTATCTGTCCCAGTAACTTCGAACTATTTTCTCTAGCAAGCATATATTGTGACTCAAGATGCGATTTCATTTCAGGGAATGAATTATATAAACGCATATATTCTTCTGACTCTCCAATACTGGTGAGCAAATCAACTTCCGATTGCTTAAGACGTTGTTCTAGATTTTGTATTTTATCTTTACTAATATTTTCGGCTTGCGATAAAGGATGATAACTTCGCTCATCACTAGTGCTTTTAATGAAATTCGTTTTTGAAAATAATTCTGTCTTCTGGTACGTGATAGATTTTAAGCCTTCGTTTTGAGATTTTTTCAAAAGCCCTTTTTTAACCAATCTAGATATTTGTCGATAAATGAATTTGTATGCTTGGCTTTCGCTTTCACTGCATTGTGAAACTGCAAGATATGCATCACGTAATTCTATAACTTGAAAATGATTGAAGCTCTCATCCTGGACAATAGTATGTAATGTTGAACATATTTTGATTGAAGCTTTTGACATAACGTTCTCACAAGGCTCTATTACTCACTCATTTTGAGTGTTAGATGGACATAAAAAACAATTGCGGATTATAGTCCGTGGCTTTATAAGCCGCAACTTTAGATAGTCTTTCTTTTTAATGAGATTAAAAATGAAAGACTTAGCAGTACAATTTGGACGAAAACTAAGAGCTAAACGTAAAATTCTTGGAATCTCACAGGATAAAATGGCTTTATTAGCGGAAATGGATCGCAGCTATGCAGGTAGGATTGAGCGTGGTGAAGTCAACATTACACTTGAAAAGGTGTATCAATTAGCAGAAGTACTTGAGTGTGATGTAAAGGAATTACTTCCTTGATTATAAATATTACATTACCTAGATCAACGAGTACGGCGTTTTTCAAGACAGTTGTCGCCTAAATTTTTAAGCAGCTTCTTTATGTTGCTCTGGATTTAACTCCACAGCGCCTATTGGCTGCCAGTTTCGCTCTTCTTTTGACCATCGTTCTGGATGTTCATTTCTTTTTGTCTGATACAACGCTTTTCGCTTCGCCAGTATCCCAACATCAAGACCATCATGTCTCTGGCTTGGTGTCACAAACTTAATCCTGCTATGGTAGCGCAGCTGCAAAAGGCCGGCATAGAAGTCAACGTCCGATCCTGAAACTTACCCCAATGGCCAGTTTGCCAGATTGCATGATCCAGAAGGCAACACCATCGAACTGTGGCAGCCTAAGTAGCGTGTCATCTAAGAAACGTGCCCTTGAGTCAGGGGACAGACGAGGTGAAATTGGGGAGTTATAATATGATTTAAATCATATTGATATTGAAAAATTTGTGCTAGATTCATCACCTTAATATGCCTATGGAAGGGATGAACTTGATGATAAATGCGGAGAAACGGACTAAAAGACTGCTGTTTATTGAGCTGATCGTGTGGTGGGAAGGCAGTATATGCAATAAACAATTGCAAGATGAGTTTTCCATCAGCCGTCAACAGGCTTACCAAGACCTGAAAAGCTACCAACAGGATAACCCTGAAAACTTAATCTCAATATCGGGAGGTTATCAAGCCAGCAAAGTCTTTAGCGCAAAATATATTTCATTAGATGCTGCTCAATATCTGCAATGGTTTTCTGTCGGACAGTTGTATCTTACTAGCCATATTAATCCGCAAACTGAATTACTCATATTACCTAAACGCAGAGTCACAGCCGAATTGATCCGTCAGTTAGTGTTGGCTATTCGTCAAAAAAAACGCCTCGAAGTCGATTATGTTTCACTCTCAAATCCTGAGACCGATGGTCGTATTTTTCATCCCCATACTTTTGTCAATACAGGGTTGCGTTGGCATGTGCGCGGTTATTGTGAAAAATCCCGAGCTTACCGAGACTTAGTCTTAAGCCGTTTTCGCGGTCAGGCTGAGCTTTTAGATAACTCTGAACATGGCATAGCGCAAGATCATGCTTGGCAAACGCATATTAGCCTAATACTGCAACCCGATCCTCGCCTTAATGCTGAAAAACAAGCGGTACTGGCCAATGATTATCAGATGGAAGGCGGCCAGCTTATTCTCAACACCCGTGCTGCCCTCGCCAATTACCTACTCGATGAGCTGCAAGTCAATACTAAAATGCTCGATGGCACACCAGAAGCACGGCAACTAGTACTGGTTAATCGAGACCAGGTTAAACCTTGGTTGTTTGCAGGTTAACAGCAAAAAATACTTATCTGCATAGCTATTGTAAAGTCACTTTACCTGTGTTTTTAAACAGTAATGTGCATACCCAACTTGAGTGGGTAGAGTAGAGACAAATACACAGGGAGTGAGTAATGGATAATTTTTCACCTTCAGATTTAAAAGCGATTTTGCATTCTAAACGTGCCAATATTTTTTATTTAGAATATTGCCGAGTAATGCAAAAAGACGGCCGAGTCTTGTATTTGACTGAAACTCGCGCTACCAGCAAGCACAGTGAAAATCAGTATTTTAATATCCCTATTGCCAACACCACTGTCATTTTATTAGGTAATGGTACCTCTATCACTCAAGCCGCGATGCGGATGCTCGCTCAAGCTGGTGTACTCGTTGGTTTTAGTGGTGGCGGAGGAACACCACTTTACATGGGCAGTGAAGTTGAATGGTTAACGCCGCAAAGTGAATATCGGCCAACAGAATATTTACATGGATGGATGAAATTTTGGTTTGATGATGACAAGCGTCTCGCCGCAGCCAAAATGATGCAGCAACAACGCATCCATTTTTTACAGCAGGTGTGGGCGAAAAATAGCGATCTAAAAACCGAAGGCTTTAATGCTAACGACCCACAAATAAAGAGTGCACTCGATACCTTCCATCAGCGCACTGCCGCTGCTACAAAACCGTCAGACTTATTGTTAACTGAAGCGCAGCTGACCAAGGTGCTCTACAAGTATGCGGCGAATAACACTAGCATCAAAGATTTCAGCCGCCAGCACCAGCCTGGAAAGGATAGCAGTGACAAAGCCAACGACTTTCTTAATCATGGCAACTACTTAGCCTATGGACTAGCGGCCAGCTGTTTATGGGTTCTGGGCATTCCCCATGGTTTTGCGGTAATGCACGGTAAAACCCGTCGCGGCGCATTGGTGTTTGATGTGGCCGATTTAATTAAAGATGCCATCGTTTTACCTTGGGCCTTTATTTGCGCCAAAGAAAATGCGACTGAACATGAATTTCGCCAGCAAGTGCTACAAGCCTTTACCGATCATAAAGCACTCGACTTTATGTTTGAGACCATTAAACAAATCGCCCTTAATGATTATACCGCTGAGCACAAAGAGGTAATGCAACCATGATGGTCACCCTTGTGTCTCAGTGTGAGAAAAATGCCCTTAAAAAGACCCGTCGGGTGCTCGATGCTTTCGCTAACCGAATTGGCGACAACACCTGGCAAACCTTAATAACCGAAGACGGCTTGTTAACCGTAAAAAAAATGCTCCGTCAAACCGCCAGTAAAAGCACCGCAGTCAGTTGTCATTGGATCCGAAGTCGCGCTAGAAGCCAATTGTTATGGCTGGTGGGGAATAGATTGAAATTTAATAGTGAGGGCGTAGTGCCAGTGAACTCAACAGGAAAAGAGGTTTTTATGGATGTCATCACTGACAAACCAAAATCAGGTGTGCTTTATGCCAATACCAAATTACAGCCCTTAGCTGAACACTTATTTGCAGTAGGTTACTTTGCAGAACAACTACATCGAAAACTATTTCCTGAAAGTTCACAATTTTCAATCGTGAACTTTGTCGCTGGTTGTTTACATGATTTAGGCAAGATAGACCCCAAATTTCAAGAGTGGGTAATTAACCCCAAAAAGCAAAGCTATGTTGCAGAGGATGGGCAGCATATTGATGATGCTAAATTTAGTTTTGAAAAACATCCGAGACATAACGAAGTATCGTTATTACTATACCAATTGCTTGATAGTGCAGAATTAAAAGCGTTGAATCATAGTAACAAACGATCAGTTAAACATGCTGTTTATTGGCACCACGCTAAGCCATACCGCAAAGATAAAAACAGTTTTACAACGTATAAAGACATTAGCAAAAAATTAATTGCCAATCAGAAAGGTATTTCACTTAATGATGTTTTAGTCCAAGTGCAATCATTACTTAAAAAAGTCATAGGAACAGATAAAAAATATCGTGAATTAAGCAGTTCAATACTTGAACAAGTGGTTTCTGAACGGATTTCAGAGAATGTCGAACAAAGTTTGCCAGATGCACCACCTTTACCTAGCTACAAAGAATATGAGTTAGAAGAATCGGTTTCAGCTAATTGCAGTAATGTAAAAATCAACGCGCTAAATAATATTGCACGAGCATGCGTGATCACAGCCGACAGACTCATTTCAGCATTAAGCGCGGCAGAATTACATGAAGCGATATTACACCGTAGTCTTGATGATATTGTGAATGAATTACTGGAAGTAGAATCTACACTAAGTAATGACATTGGAACCTGCTTAAGTTCATTTTACCCAAACAGTGAAAGAAGTATTAAACAACGCGATATTGCAAAGCAGCTTACAACTGCCGAAGATGTTGCCGTATTAGCGGGGGCTGCAGGTTGTGGTAAAACCAAAATAGCCTTGGAATGGGCAAAACTGCAAGGCGCAAAACGTATCATTTGGGTATGCCCTCGAGTACAAGTGTGTCAAGGCTTGTTTTATGAATTGACGTCAGAACAATATTTACCTAACAGCACGATTGAGATTAATACTGGTGAGTTTAAGTTCCATAACCAATGGGATAATCCGATCCCCGAAGGTGAAAACTTTTCCGGCGATGTCATTATTACCACAATTGACCAAATTATTGGCTCGGTGATCAGTCACACCAATGCCAATACTTTAATAGACTTTTTGAATGTACATGTTGTTTTTGATGAGTTTCATGAATACGTTAACATGCCAGCGTTTAACTTGCTTTTTGCTGAGCTGATAGTGGCTAAAAAAGCCAAAGAGCAGCAAGCCAATACATTATTGGTGTCAGCTACCCCTCATTATGTTTTTGTCGAAGAGTTATTAGGGATTCATCAAGATGACATAATAGAAATGCCGTCATTTAACCAAAGCCAGTATCAACTCGATTTTAAAATATTTGATGATACCAAGCTTGATAACGCGAACCCATTATTTGTCCCGCAAAGTGACTGCACATTTGTTATTAGTAATATGGCACTGACAGCACAGAACAGTTTTATTACCAATCAACATAACGAAAACGCAGTGCTACTTCATTCAAAGTTTATTAAAAGTGATAAACAAAAATGGTTTGCTGAAGTCTTTGAATCTTATAAGCGTGGCGGCATGCGTAAATTTGATGTGTTGCGCAGTGGTCCTATTGTTCAGGCGTCTTTAAATATCAGTTGTGATTATATGGTGGCTGAAATCACCAATGCAGAAGACTGCTTGCAGCGTTTAGGTCGTTTAGACAGATTTGGCGAAAACGAAGCAGTAAATATCTATACCCTAGCCGTGCCAGAGTCTATTGCAGCGCCAAAAGGTAATAGCCCTGCATCACGTTTTTTATCTAAATTGTATGTGCTTAAGTCAGTTCGAGAGTGGTATCAGTATTTATTAATTTCACTAGAGGGTAAAAAGTTCAACTTACCGGAAATTTACGTGCTTTATCAAAGTTTTCATCGTTCAGAAAAAACAAAGGGCTATATAGAAAGTGATTTAGTCGCTGCACTTAAAAACAGTGTACAGAAAATAAACGCAAAAGTGATTGACCCGATCAAAGTCATCCCTAAAAAAAATAAGGACAAAAAACGGAGCAAAATCAGCAAAAACTCACTACGAGGTGATAACCGTTTTGTTCAGCTTGCCGTGGTCGATCTGAGTAATGCAGAGCCACAATACCTAGAAGAATACGCCTACTCAATCCCGCTTGATGATGACAGCAATATCGACAACCTAACCTATTCTACCAATGCTATTTTAGGTTATGGCCAAAGTGATAAAGACTTACTCGCTCACATGTTTAAGAAGCATCATAACGTTATGGGGGGCATAAAATCCTATAACGATACCGCCTTGAACAATGAAGCTCGCGAGCCTGAATCACCTATTTACTTAAGCTATACCACTAACGATTTACTGCTAGTGGGCGGTGAAAGTGCTCGCCATCCACATGCTATTTATTACGCCGTCTGTGATAAACAGCCTATAGGCGCAATGTCAATTAAACAAATTAACCAAACCACAGAAGATGAGGAATAAATCATGGAAAAAGTAACCGGAATTAAAAGTGTGGATTTTAAAATTAAAGCAATAGGTTATGGCGTTGTTAATTGGAATGGCCCTACGACTTTGACAGGAGATAGTGGTAAAACAGTTGATAACCACACTCTGCCAAAACTGCGTGGTTATTCGAATTTAACAGGAAAAGTAAAAGACGAGACTGGTTATAAATACAAAAAAGAGGCAACAGACATCGATTTTAAAAAAACGCCTTTATATATTAGCCAAAATTGTATTCGTCATCATTTATTCAAAGAGCAAGCATTTGACCTGCATTTTGCGGGTGACAAAAACTTAGAGAAGGTCTTAGCATCCATTACAGGCCTGATCCGTGGTTATGTTGTACCGTCAAGCCAATGTAAAAGAACCAGTCCGTTACTCATTGAAGATTTTGTTGATCAATTAGGTAATGGCAACTTTGAGCAATTTGGCCAAGCGGGTGAGCGAGATAGCTCTTCTTTTTTCTCCAAAACGACTTTTGGTGATACGGAATATGTTTCTTATGGCTCAATCAGCATCGAACAATTGCAATTCATTTCGCTAGATAAAAAGTTTGATCGCGCCAGCATGGTGATAAAAGAAGGACAGGGTGAAGACGTTGCAGTTACAGTGCAAGATTTTATCAAAACGCTTAACCCATCCTTAAATCCAGTTGCAACATTCCATGGTAACTATGTAAGAAAAGGCACTATTTTCGAAGAAGGTGAGTGCGGTATTTTGTTAAATGATGATGCTGTGCAAGCAATCATTGAACATACTTTGTCACGCATTGCAGATCTAAGCATTCGCCAAGCCAAAGGTTATATGTATGTGGATGAAATTACAGTGGACTATAACGATAGCCATAAAATGATGCGAATAAAGCGTGATGAGTCTGAAATTATTAACGAACCACAATCGCAATATGCCCAATATTTCTACGCAAAATAGGCGGGTAATATGAAAATAACTATTGATTATGATTCGTGTTGGCGTAACTCATTTTTAGGCGGCTCTAATAATGAGCCATTACCCAAAAAAGGTAGAGAATTTTTAGGCTCTATGACCAACCTTAAAAAAGAGGGTAACTTTAAAGTATGTGAGAACACTTTAGATACTGTAATGGGCTTGCTCAATCGTTTAATTGGCGATCAACGTAAGCTTTATCAAGCTCGCAGTAAAATGTATGAAGGTTCCTATTATTTTGAAGAATTAGAAAGTAAGGTAACGTTTAAAGATAAACCACAGTTTACTAACGAAATGACGTTTATCCGTAATATGAACGGCAGTAAAGATCAAAACTCATTTACAGGGATGATTAAAGTTACAGATCCTATTTTTACATCAGTATATTCGCCAATATTTTGGGGGATATTGAGTTCTGATGTTTCAACGCTATGTGACTTTATCGTTGATGAAGTTACCGTTGAGGGAAGTATTAAGCTTGATCCACTTAGTATTATGAGTCGACTTGAGTTTTTAAATAAAGAGAAGCCGCAGGAAAATTCAGGAGTGGTCGCGCAAGCAGTCGAAGCGTTAAAAATATTTTTCCCTGATATTGAGTACTTCAATAATAAAGGGCAAATAATGACCATTAGCCTTTACTGTTCTGCGCTATATCTACAATTAGCTCGTTTAGAAGGAAAATATGATATGTCTTCAGCAAAGACCAAAGCTGGGGGGATCAGTGGTATTTCAAAGCGAAGCTTCACGAAAAAAGACTTTATGGCGAGTTATACGACGGGGCCCAAAAAAACCATTTGGGGAAATCCCTTTATTAAGAAAGAAAAGATAAAAGGGCACGGAGAAGTCACCTCAATGATGACAAAAGCCAGTGGTCAACTAGAAATTAGCATTGATGTAGATCGTAATAAAGCTATAGAAATCAAGGGTCTTATTGACAATGCAGGTGTGTCTAGTTTTTACCTTGGTAAAAAAGGCCTTGCTTATGTTTCAAATATTCGTGTGTAGGAGTGTGTATGAATTCGTTTATAGATATTCAATTAAAACCCGATGCTGAAATGCGGGAAGCCGAACTCAGTAGTAAGGTATTTACAAAGTTTCATAAAGTGTTAGTTCAACTTAATTCCAACCAGATAGGTATTAGTTTTCCGCAAGCTAATTTAAAACTTGGCTTGTTGTTCCGTATTCATGGTGACGTGAGTATGCTTCACGATCTTCAAGGCTTAGATTGGTTAGGTCCTCTTAAGGGGTACTGCAATGAGAGTGAAATAGCAACAGTGCCTACGCAGGTAATGTATCGTGTAATTTCAGTTAAAAAAAGTAACTTAAGTAAATCAAAACTCAGGCGCCTGATAAGCAGAAACAGTATAGACAAAGATGGTGAGAAGCGTTACAAAGTGAAAATGTTGAGCCAAGGTTTTGATAACCCGTACTTAGATTTACAAAGTAGCTCAACAGGACAAATCTATCGCAAGTTTTTCGAATTTAGCGGAATAAAAGATAATCCTGAACATGGATCATTTGATACGTATGGCTTAAGCAAGTCAGCTACGATACCTTGGTTTTAACCTTTTATTTTTGCTCTTTAAAAATATAGCTAATTAACAATGAGTTACAGGATGCTGTTTTTTGATAGGTAAAATATAGATTTTTTACCTAACTGCATGTTGTAACTTATTTTTTTACTGATACGCTATTGTTCACTGCCGTACAGGCAGCTTAGAAAAAAATCTAAAACACCTTGTGCAAAATCTTGAAGTTCACTGCCGTACAGGCAGCTTAGAAATTAAAGACTAAACCCCCACAACCACGCTATCCAGTTCACTGCCGTACAGGCAGCTTAGAAATTAATGATGTTATTAGCAGGAGTAACGTTGTTGTTCACTGCCGTACAGGCAGCTTAGAAATATTGATGCATTCAAATATTCATTGCTTAAGTGTTCACTGCCGTACAGGCAGCTTAGAAATGAACCATTGGATAGTTTTCTTTTAACCATTCGTTCACTGCCGTACAGGCAGCTTAGAAATATTGAATGCAGAATAGAAGCGCGCGTTAGCAGTTCACTGCCGTACAGGCAGCTTAGAAAAAGCGGATAGACGGATAACCGAAAGATTAAAAGTTCACTGCCGTACAGGCAGCTTAGAAAATAAAGGTGAAGGAGTTCGTCGCGAGCAATCAGTTCACTGCCGTACAGGCAGCTTAGAAATATTGGGAAAGCTCTTGCAAAACACAATACTCGTTCACTGCCGTACAGGCAGCTTAGAAAGATACCCCGACAACACGCTTTGTCACTAACAAGTTCACTGCCGTACAGGCAGCTTAGAAATTACAGTAATGGCGCTAAAGCTAAATATTATTGTTCACTGCCGTACAGGCAGCTTAGAAAAATAGATTGCTCTGAAGCAAAGGCACTTATTAGTTCACTGCCGTACAGGCAGCTTAGAAATTTAACTCATGGATTGGCGTTATAACTATCGAGTTCACTGCCGTACAGGCAGCTTAGAAATTCTTCGTCATCTTTTCCGCATATCACTATGTGTTCACTGCCGTACAGGCAGCTTAGAAAGTTGAATCCTTTCCTCAGTGACTTACATAACGGTTCACTGCCGTACAGGCAGCTTAGAAATGTAAACTTTAATGTCCTAAACTGAGCATCAAGTTCACTGCCGTACAGGCAGCTTAGAAATTTCAGCCAATCTAACTAAGCATTCTTCTTGCGTTCACTGCCGTACAGGCAGCTTAGAAATATTCAGCTTGAATCAGGGCTAACAACTCAAAGTTCACTGCCGTACAGGCAGCTTAGAAATTTTATTAATCGTGTGGCATAGTGCCAATTATGTTCACTGCCGTACAGGCAGCTTAGAAATGAATATATCTGCCATACCAAAGCTAGTGCTTGTTCACTGCCGTACAGGCAGCTTAGAAAACTAGTCATAGTTGGGTATTTTGGAATAACAAGTTCACTGCCGTACAGGCAGCTTAGAAAAGTTAGAAGCGAGGGTGCTGAGATTGATTATAGTTCACTGCCGTACAGGCAGCTTAGAAATTACTTAATCCACCAGTAAAGTTAGTGTTTCCGTTCACTGCCGTACAGGCAGCTTAGAAAATTTCAGTAGGGCATAATGAAGCATTGGTGGCGTTCACTGCCGTACAGGCAGCTTAGAAACCAGACAGTTGTGTTAGAAGATGCTGCATATGGTTCACTGCCGTACAGGCAGCTTAGAAAAAGATTGGACGGCTTTA
>TARA_R110002033_G_C3896643_1_pt1 | contig 16420 bp, 16 predicted proteins | sample TARA_R110002033 | Tara Oceans TARA_R110002033 (sample SAMEA4397051) | marine metagenome | biome: Polar Biome; feature: [SRF] surface water layer (ENVO:00010504); material: water (ENVO:00002006), including particulate matter (ENVO:01000060) such as... | depth 5 m
GCTTCGGAAGCAGGGCTTTTGAAGGTCGGCACGGTGTCGGTGGACCCCTATATCGGATATTTACTACGTTATGCGAACCAGCTCGACGGTGGTTGGGTGATGCCGATGATTGCCGCGTGGCTCGTGCATCTGCCGCGCGGGTTCTCTTCCGCCCCCTATCGTGCCACCGACAATCAGGCGATAGTGATCTCCGAAGGACGGGTCAGCGTCGAGATGAATGGTGAAGCCTTTGATCTGGGTTCTAACGATGTGATGGCGTTACCTGGCTGGACATGGCCCACGATGCGCGCGAGCGAAGATGCGGTGATCTTTTTCTTCTCGGATCGCAGCGCGCAGGAAAAGCTTGGCCTATGGAAAGAAGAGCGCGGCAACATCTGAACAGGATTGACGTCGGAAAGCGTGCGTCGGGAGCCGGCACGACACCCCGCAGTAACGGCAAGTGAAGGGATCCATGTTTTTAGACAATTTTTTGATCTTGCTAAGCTATCTTGCTGTGGTCCTCGACTGCATTGCAGATCGTCGATCCGATTGATCGAATGATCGGCAATGTGGTTGAGGACGGTGCTGAGGTATTTGCGCGGATCGAGGCCTTGCATCTTTGCTGTCTCGAAGAGACTGTAAATCGTAGCGGCCCGATCAGGAGGCTGTAATCAAGATCGACAGCTTTCCATTCACCCGTTACGGCAAAATAGATGTCAGAGTTAAAGGCATTTTGCGCGATGCTATTCAGGATGAAAAACTTGGCCTGGTTTATGAGGCCCGGGCAACATTTTCGTCCTCCGAGATTTATGCGGATGGTCGTATAGTTAAACTAACGCCGGGTATGACGGCTATAGTCGAAGTTAAAACCGGAAAGCGGCATGTAATTGATTTTATTTTATCTCCTATTTTGGAGTATAGGGACGAATCTCTTAGGGAGATGTAGTTTGTCTTTATAAAGGGGGACTTATGAGTATTTATTTATTTATCTCTATTTATTTGTTTTTCAGTTTATTGTATTTTCTTGTTTATTCACTTGGTTTTCAATTTAATATTGAATTTTGGGTTGATTGGATTAAAGATAATAGCGGATTTTTGAGCTTTTTGAAGGCAGTTACTTATGCTGGCCCGCTGTGGTTTTTGATTATTCTTTTTTTTAGTCTTATATGCCGTGTGGCGGTGAATAGATTTGGTAAGAGTTTTACGAGAATTGCTATTAAAAGTAACATGCACTTGGGTGTTTTTAAAGAGATAGTGCGGTTTAAAGAGGATGGGGAATGAGTTATTGGGGAATTACTGGGGGAGCTGTAGGGCTTACAGATAGATGGGGGGGTGTGGATTAAGTTATACTTTAAATGAATTTGGGATGTATGGGAACGCCCTGGGGTATGGAGCATATGGTGGGTACAATGTTGATTTAGAAGGGGTGTCGTTTGGCACTGTTTTGGGAGGTGCTGCAGGATTAAAGGAAATATGCTTGTCTTATGAATAAGGCAGCATTTTATGAGACAAAGAAGTACCGGAGAGGATGGCCATCCTCTCCGGCGATGGGGGACGGATCGTAACGTGCAAGGTCGCTTGACGGACCGAGCTAAAGTGTGATCGCCCCCAAACACAGAAAGGATCTGTTATGAGCAAACTTAAACTTGCTGTGGTTGTTGGTAGTAATCGACAAGAGTCAATCAATCGCAAACTGGCACAAACACTTGTCAAACTGGCCGGAGATCGTGTGGCAGCATCACTGGTGCAGATTGATGATTTGCCGATGTATAACATGGACCTGGAAGGTAACCGTCCCGATGCGGTCAATCGCTTTACAGCCGAAGTTGCGGCCTGCGATGCGGTTTTACTTGTCACCCCGGAACATAACAGATCAATTCCAGCTGTGTTGAAAAACGCCATCGACTGGGGTTCCAAACCGATGGATAAAAATGTCTGGAAGGGTAAGGTAACCGCCATAACCGGCACCTCGCCAGGTGCGATTGGCACTGCCGTCGGCCAGCAGCACTTGCGCCAGATCATGGGCATACTGGGCGGGCTGGTAATGGGCGGCGAAGCCTATATCGCCTTCAAACCCGAATTGATCGCGCACGATGGCGGCATCACCATTGATGACACACGTGCATTCCTTCAGGACTATATCGATAACTTCCTGAACGTTGCCGAAAAACACGTAGCCTGATTTCAAACGGCATCGTGCAGCTTATGCCAAAGCTCGTTGATCAACACCGATCGACGAGCCCTTCAGTTGGCGGGCGGGCTTGTGAAGCCCTTGCAAACCGCTTCACAAGCCGCGCGGCGTAATCGCGCCGAGCCAGTTCTCAACGAGTTGTTATCATCGAAGATTGGTATTGTATCGCCAAAGATCTGGGCTTTGCAGAAGTTTTCATGCTGATAGACAGATCAAACAAAAGCCGCCGGAAATTTTCCGGCGGCTTTTTTGTAACGCAAGATAACTTGCGTGCTATCTGGTTCTGCCGGGCTTACGCGCCGCGTTCCGCAATCATTTTTTTGATTTCGGTAATCGCCAGGGCCGGATTCAGGCCTTTGGGGCAGGTGTTGGTGCAGTTCATGATCGTGTGGCAACGATACAGGCGGAACGGGTCTTCAAGCATATCAAGACGTTCGCCGGTATATTCATCGCGCGAGTCAGCAAGCCAGCGATAGGCCTGCAACAGAACGGCCGGGCCAAGGTAACGGTCCGAGTTCCACCAGTAAGACGGGCACGCGGTCGAACACGAGAAGCACAAAATGCATTCCCACAGGCCGTCAAGTTTGTGACGTTCATCGTGAGACTGCAACCGTTCGCCATCTGGCGGCGGCGGGCTGTCGGCCTTCAGCCACGGCTCGATCGACGCGAGCTGGGCATAGGGCTGGGACAGATCGGGCACCAGATCCTTGACGACCGGCATATGGGGCAACGGATAGATTTTGACATCGCCGTCAATATCGCCAATCGGCTTAAGACATGCCAGCGTGTTGCGGCCATCGATATTCATCGCACATGAACCGCAAATACCTTCACGGCAGGAACGACGAAATGTCAGGGTCGCATCGACTTCGTTCTTGATCTTGATCAGGGCGTCGAGAACCATCGGGCCGCAGGCGTCAAGGTCAAGTTCATAGGTATCGGTACGCGGGTTATCGCCGGAATCAGGATCATAACGATAGATCTTGAATTTCCGGGTATTCTTCGCATTCGCCGGTGCAGAAAACGATTTACCGTCCTGCACGACCGAATTGGCGGGAAGCTTGAATTCAGCCATCTCTCAAATCCTCTCTGTCCGCGCCTTAATACACGCGTTCCTTCGGCTCGATATACTCAACTTCGTCGGTAAGGGTGAAGCTGTTAACCGGCCGATAGGTGAGATCAACGCCATAGTTGTTGTCCCAGGCAACCTTGGCAATCGTGTGCTTCATCCAGACGGCGTCGTCGCGCTTGGGATAATCTTCGTGCGCGTGCGCCCCGCGGGATTCGTGGCGCGCCTCGGCGGAATTCATGGTTGAGGCGGCACAAACCATCAGGTTTTCCAGTTCCATGGTTTCCACCAGATCCGAGTTCCAGATCAAGGAACGGTCCGAAACAGAAACATCCGACAGGGTTGTTGCTGTTTTGGAGAGTTTTTCAACCCCTTCACCCAGGATTTCGGCGGTCCGGAACACGCCGCAATTGCCCTGCATGACGCGCTGCATTTCGAGGCGGATTTCCGCCGTCGGACGGGCACCCTTGGCCCAGCGCAGACGGTCAAAGCGATCAAAGGCTTTCTGGCCATCGCTGGCTTTCAGTTCCTTGAAGGATGATTTCGGATCAACAAGCTCGGCGGCATGCAAGCCACACGCGCGGCCAAACACCACCAGATCCAGCAGCGAGTTGGTGCCCAGGCGGTTCGCGCCATGAACAGAAACGCACGCAGCTTCGCCCGCAGCCATCAGGCCCGGCACAACACGGTTAGGGTCATCCGCCGTGGGGTTAAGGACTTCGCCCTTATAGTTGGTCGGAATGCCACCCATGTTGTAATGAACCGTCGGCAGAACCGGGATCGGTTCTTTGGTCGCATCAACACCGGCAAAAATCTTGGCGGTTTCGGTAATACCCGGCAGGCGTTCCCACAGGACTTCCGACCCCAGATGCTCAAGATGCAAATGAATATATTCGCCATGTTCGCCAACACCACGACCATCACGAATTTCCTGGGCCATCCCGCGCGACACAACGTCCCGCGATGCCAGGTCTTTCACGGTCGGGGCATAACGTTCCATGAAACGTTCGCCTTCGGAGTTGGTGAGATACCCGCCTTCGCCGCGTGCGCCTTCGGTGATCAGGCAGCCCGAGCCATAAATGCCGGTCGGGTGGAACTGAACAAATTCCATGTCCTGAAGACCAAGGCCTGCACGGGCCACCATACCATGGCCGTCACCGGTGCAGGTATGGGCCGAGGTGCAGCTAAAGAAGGCCCGGCCATAACCGCCCGATGCCAGAATGGTCATCTTGGCGTTAAAGCGGTGCATAATACCGGTATCAAGATCCCACGCCACCAGGCCACGGCAGGTGCCGTCATCATCCATGATCAAATCAATGGCGATATATTCAACAAAGAACTCGGCTTTGTGCTTCAGGCATTGCTGATACAGGGTGTGCAACATGGCGTGACCGGTACGGTCAGCCGCGGCACAGGCACGTTCAACCGGCGCCTTGCCGTGGTCACGGGTGTGCCCGCCAAACGGGCGCTGGTAAATCTTGCCTTCGGCGGTGCGCGAAAACGGCATGCCGTAATGTTCAAGTTCATGAACAGCCGGCACCGCATTGCGGCACATATATTCGATGGCATCCTGGTCGCCCAGCCAGTCCGACCCCTTGACGGTGTCGTACATGTGCCACTGCCAATGGTCTTCCGACATATTGCCCAGCGAGGCACCGATACCCCCCTGAGCGGCAACAGTGTGTGAGCGGGTCGGGAAAACCTTGGTGATACAGGCGGTTTTCAAACCGGCTTCGACTGTGCCCAATGTGGCGCGCAAACCGGCACCCCCGGCACCCATAACAACAACATCGTAGTTATGGTCGATAATTTTGTAGGATTCTGTCATTGCTCAGGCTCCGGCAAAAACGATTCGTAGCACCGAGAAAATCGCAGCAACGGTCATGAAAACCGTTAACCCGCGGATCAGCACCATCGAAACGATTTCTGCTTTACGGTTATGCACATAGTCTTCGATCACAACTTGCAGGCCGAGAACAAAATGCCAGGCAACGGAAATGATCAAAAGGACCATCATGGTTGCATGGAAATAGCCGCTCAGCCAGGCGTGCACCGCATCAAATGATGCCGTGTGGCCCGCGAGGATCGAATAGATAAACCACAGTCCCAGCGGCAGGTTCGCCGCAGCGGTGACGCGTTGCGTCCACCAGTGCGAAGAGCCGCTTTTGGCGGAACCGAGACCGCGTACACGGCCCAGATCGGATTGCATCTTCATAACAACCTTGTCCCCATTTGCCTGGATCAAACCAGACCGATAATCCAGGTGATGATGGTCAGCACGGCTGCCGCGCCAAGAACGATCGGGTTGGTTTTAGCAGCCCCTTCATTCGACAGGCAGCGACCGGTATCCCAGACGAGGTGCCGGAGACCGTTGCAGGCGTGATAGTAAAACGCCACTGTCCAGCCGAACAGCAGCAGCAGACCAAACCACGAGGTGAAAAATGCCTGATAGCCCTCGAACGTATCCCGACCGGCGCCAGCGGCGATCAGCCACGACGTCAGGAATACGAAACCAATGGCAAGGCCAATGCCCATGATGCGGAATGAAATGGACATTTTGGCCGTCAGCGGGAGCCTGTACACCTGAAGGTGGGGAGACATCGGCCGATTGGCTTTGCTCATAACGGAATTGCCTCTTCTCAAATTGCTGGCGGGAAAGCACGGATTATTTACCCACGCAGAGGGGGCAAGTCAATCTCAACGCCCTTGAAAACCATAGAAATCTGCGAATTAACGCCATCCCTACCGTTGATTTAGACTTGTTTCATATAGTTGAAAGCAAGGCAATATCCCCCTTAGTCGGAGATATTTGGAGATATTAAGGTCCGCCCCCGCCAAAACAGGTGCGACGGCGAATTGATGTTCTTTGTACGATCTAACAGCGTTTCGGGATCAAAATTGTATGATCGAAATCGAGCAGCACGGCGGAGTCATATTTTCCATCAGCCCCCCGCAACGGAAAGCCCGACGCGCCCTGGTTGCGCACTGCAACAAGCCTTACGCGCAAAGCGCCCACATCGTCGCGGTCGGCAAGGCTGATTTTATCGATAATTTCCGACCAGGCAAACACTGTATCACCGGCAAAAGCCGGATTGGCATGGCTGCCACCATTGATCGCCACAATTTTAAACCCGTTGCCCAGCCCGTTAAACGACAATGCCCGGGCCAGCGACATAATATGCCCACCATAGACTAAACGCTTGCCAAACCGGCCCTGATTGGCCGCAACCTGGTCAAAATGAACTTTGGCGGTGTTTTGATATAACCGGGTGGCGATCTGATGTTCGGCTTCCTCGATGGTCATGCCATCAACATGGTCAATCTTTTCGCCAATGGCGTAATCTTCCCAAAAGTGCGGCGATCCGGCCAGTTCACAATCATAATCGGCCAGATCAAGCCCGACCGGCACCCGAAAATGAGCGACATCCACCGTGGCGGCAAGGTCGGGCACAATGGTCTCAGGTGCAGGGGCATCAACGTTATTTTTATGCACCATGACCCAGCGGTTATAATCCACCACCATTTCACCATGCTGGTTACGCCCGACCGAATTAACGTAAACAACCCCGGTTTTGCCGTTTGAATTTTCCTTTAGCCCGATCACGCGCGACACCGCGCTGATCGTATCACCGGCATAAACCGGCGCCCCAAACACGCCGCCCGCATAGCCCAGATTGGCCACCGCATTTAACGACACATCGGGCACGGTTTTGCCAAAGACCATGTGAAACACCAGCAAATCGTCAACCGGCGCATTGCCAAACCCGATGCCCATGGCAAATTCGGCCGAGGACTGAACAGCGAAACGCGGGCCATATAACCCGGTATACAGCGCCACATCGCCCGCCGTAATGGTGCGCGGGGTGGCATGGCGCAACACCTGCCCCAGACGGAAATCCTCGAAATAATTGCCGGGATTATTTTTGGACATCATCACGGAAAATTCCTTGTTCCCTGTGCGACTGGCCCCGATAAGGGCCAACCGGACATCGAAATGCACCGCACACTATGCAGGCACAAAAATGGATCACTCCGGTGTGGTTGTGGTTTCCATTGCCGCAATCTGATCAGCAAGGCCGACCAGACGCTGCGCGCTCACCACATGCAGATTTTCAATCAGCTTGCCATCTACCAGCACAACCCCCTGCCCCTTGGCACTGGCTTCCTGATGGGCCGCAATAATTTTGCGCGCCCAGGCAATGTCGGCGTCGCTCGGCGCAAAGGTTGTGTTGGCGGTCTCAATGGTTTTGGGATGGATCAGTGTTTTACCATCAAATCCCAGTTCACGTCCCTGCACGCACGATGCCCTAAAACCTTCGTCGTCAGACAGATCAAGATAAACACCGTCCAGAATGGACAGATCATAAGCCCTTGCAGCGAGCATACACAAACCAAGACTGGTGATCATGGGCAAGCGGTCCCGCGTGTGGGCACAGTTCAAATCCTTGGCCAAATCCGACGTCCCCATGACAAACCCGCCCAAAAGCGGATGCGCCCCGGCAATATCGCGGGCATTTAACATCGCTAACGGCGTTTCCATCATGCACCAGATGCGCATGTTTTCATGTGCCCCTTCGGCCTGCATGATGGCTGCAACCTGACGAATGGTTTCCGGGCTTTCGACCTTGGGCAGCAAAATGGCATCGGCCTTGCTGCGCGCCGTGGCAACGATGTCGTCATATCCCCACGGGGTGTTTAACCCGTTCACCCGCACCTGAATTTCACGCGGGCCAAACCCGCCAGCATCAAGGGCTGCCATAATCTGGTCACGGGCCAGTTTTTTCGAGTCGGGAGAAACAGCATCTTCCATATCGAGGATCAGCCCATCCGCCAAAAGGCTCCGCCCTTTTTCCAGCGCCCGGCCATTTGAACCGGGCATATATAAAACGGATCGACGCGGGCGCGATAAAGCAGCCATCTGAAAGCCCCTTTTTGTAACTTTAGTATAATTTAACCCAATTAAACTTTCTTAAAATTACCAAACTTTGCTGCATCGCGGCAAGTTGTATTTTGTCCTCCTCAACAGGTTTCATGCTTTCTTGCGGTTATCACGTATGCCGAACGGCTATTGCCCCTTAAGAACATTGCTCCGCTTTCACCCAAACATCAGGTTCGCGAAGGTCAGAACATAAAAACAGCCCCAAACCAATATGGCGGGGCCGTTTTTTTTAATTTTCTGCAACATGATCCGGAACAGATTTTCTGGCGATATTACCATCTTCAATCACCCGCACCGTGGCACTGCGCCCGGCGACCAGCCGGACACTGGCGGGAACATTATCCAGCGCCACACGCACCGGAACGCGTTGGGCCAGCCGGACCCAACTGAAGGTGGGTTTTACATTGGCAAGGCTGCCGGTCGCACCGGTGCGTTCGCTATCCTGAATACCCGCAGAAATGCTGGCGATATGACCATAGATTGGCTGTTTTTCGCCCATAAGCTGCACTTCAACCCGGTCGCCAATGGCAATGCGGGGTAATTTGGTTTCTTCAAAATACCCGGCCACATAATAGGAATGGGCATCGATCAGGGCGGCAATGGCGCTGCCTGCGGCAACATAATTGCCCGGCCGCAGGGAAAAGTTGGTCAATGTGCCATCAACAGGGGCATAGACCCTGGTACGTTCCAGGTTCAGTTCAGACAAATCAACGTCAGCCCTGGCCAGTTCAACAGCGGCCTTTGCCGTGGCCAGGGTCGTGCGGACCTGTTCCTTTTTCTGGCGCGAAACGGCATCGCTGCTGAGATTGCGATAACGTTGAACTTCGCGTTCAGCCTGTTCCTTGCTGGCAACGGCACTGTCAAGGCGGGCCTGTTCCTGAGAAAGCGCCACCTTGAAACGGGCGGTATCGATTTCAAACAGTAGATCGCCGGTCTTGACCTGCTGGTTATCGCCAACATGCACCTTGCTGACCAACCCCGACACATCAGGCGCAATTGCCACCACATCCGCACTGATACGGCCATCGCGCGTCCAGGGATCGTTCATGTAGTAATCCCACAATTGCATCCCGGCCACCACTGCCGCCGCAACCAGAACCCCGGACAGAACAAACCGCCCGATCCATGAAAACCATTTTTTCATAAATCACCTATCTTACAAAAACCGCCGTGATCCCGGCTAGCAGCAATACAAACAGCGCCAGATCGATCAGGGCCGGATGAAATGTGGCGCGGTAAAAACCAACCCGCACCAAAACCTTGCGCAGCACAATCAGGCTGCACCATGCGGCAATGGCGCACACCAGAAAGCCTGGCAAAAAAACGCCATATAAATCCACCATCGCGCCCATCATGCCCGTCCCGCCAAACCTGCAGGTGCCAGATCATTTGCGCACGACAAACACGATGCAATCTGCTCAAAACGAGGGCTGAAATCCGGTTCACCGTCACGGGCCAGAACCCGGCGCATCGCCACAAGCGACACCACCAGCCTGCGTTTAAAAACAGAGTCCATTTCCGTCGGTTTCGCGCCAATCTGCATATCGCGCGAGGCAACAAGCCCGATCAGACGATCCGCCCCGCCCGATATGTCATGCATATCCGCTAAGGTGGACCGCGCTGTTGCCAGCATCAGAATCTCGTCTAGCAAGGTTAAAAGTTCGCCATCAGGCGGACGATCAAAATCGCGGGTCCGCAAATCAAAATGGGTGGCCATAACAGCCAGAAACCGATCCATACGGTCGCCAATTTGCCCATCCAGTCCTTTGCGCACCCGGCGCAAGTCGACAAGATTGGCCGCAATTGAAACTTCCGGCATCGCCCGCATCAGGCGGGTACGATGGTCGGGGGCCTGGGCCAGTTTAGGCAGAATCAGGCCGTGGCGGTCCAGAAGGCGGCGCAACACCGTCATGCGCGGGGCAACATGGTCAAACCGGGCCAGATTGGCAAGGTCGCGCCAATTGGCCTGTAACAGGCGACGAATGCTATGATCGGGCGTCATCGACCGCATCATCGCGGTGACCACTACGGCCACGACAAAACCTGAAATCATGGCCACAGCACCGTCCAGAGAACTGGCAAAATTGCCGCTATAGCGCGTGGAAATGTTAAGCAACATCACCGTATTGACAATCATCGGCAGGGCAAAGATAAAGGTTTTGGGCGACGGAATCAGCAAACCGATCAGCAGCAGATAAGGCGCAAAAACCGCCACCAGCAACGGAAAACCGTCAATTGCCGGCAACACCGCGTAGCCATAAAACAGCGTCACCGCCACAGAAAACAGCGTATAGGTGATAAAGCCTTTCTGGGCCGGGACCGGGTCATCAAGAAACGATAAAATACTGGTGCCCACCGCCGCCATCATGGCCGCAGACGCACCGTTAGGCCAACCGGTTTCAACCCAGATCAGGCACACAATCAGTGTGGCAATACTCGCCGTCAGGCCAGACCGGACCGCCAGGCCATAATCCACATGCAACGCGGGTTTATCGCCCCGATCGCGCCAGCGATCAACAACACTGTGTGGAACCCGCCCTTCGCGGATTCCGGCCCACAATAACTGGCAATCATCATAAAACCCGATCATCCGGTGCAGGCGCACACACAGATTAATCACCAGAAGGTCATGCCAGTTGCGGTTGACCTCGTATTGATGGGCCAGTTCGGAAATATCGCTGTGCAACTGATTAATGCGGGTACGATCAAACGGATCGGCATCGCCATCCTGTATCCAGCCCTCGATATTTTGCAAAAGAACGGCAACATTTTCGGGCACACCAGGGCCGGTTGCGGCCAGGGCTGTGATCCGGTCATGCAAACTGTAAAGCGAAGGCAACAGGGCCGCCATGGCATTTTGCAGCGCCTGTAACGGTCGCGTCATGCCATTTAACAATGACCGTTCATACCCGACATGCACCGCAAGGCCATGTATTTCGCCAATATCGGCGATCAATTTGATGCGGTCACCATGCAGTTTTTCTTCGTCATGGTTGCCTGCAAAACTTAATGCTGCCAATGCGCGCACATCGTGCAAGGCACGATCAATGCGCGCCGCCAGAACCGGGCCCAAATGGCGCGGGAACACCACATGGCTAACGACAGTGGCACAAATGATCCCAAGGCTGATTTCCTGCACACGGGCAACAGCGACATCAAAAACGATGCCCGGATCGGTGACACAGGGAAAGCCGATAATAGCAGCGGTATAACCAGCCAGCATAAACAGGTAACTGCGCGGGGTGCGGTCCAGCCGTGACAAATACAGGCATAAACCGACCCAACCGGCCATCGCCAGCGACAGCAAAACCGGCGCATCTACAAGGTTGGGCACCAGCGCCACGGCAAAAACCGCCCCGATCATGGTGCCAACCACACGGTAAACCGCCTTGGAGGCCAAAACACCGGTCAGGGGATTGGCGATAATATAAACCGTCGCCATCGCCCAAACCGGGCGGTCGAGATCAAACGCCAGCGCAATGAATAAGGCAAGCATCCCGGCAACAAAGGTTTTGGCCGAAAACAGCCAGTCATCAAAGCCGGGGCGGGACGCGAGAATATTTTTTAACATCACATCCCTCTAACTTTTGGTCTGTTCCAGGTCTTTGTCTTCGCAACAGGTCAATCTGGCCAAAAGTTGCTTTAAAACCTTCAGGGTGATTTCAAGTTCACCATCATCAATATCGGTCGTTATACTGTCACGGACCCGGGCCAGAATATGTTCAATCTCGATGGCTTTGGCCGCCCCTTGCGGCGTTAACGACACCATTTTTGCCCGCCGGTCAGACGGGTCTGCCACACGGCGCACCATGGCGTCGGCCTCAAGTGCATCAATCACGCGCACCAGCGACGGGCCCTCAACACCGATTTCCTCGGCGATTGCGCCCTGGCGCACGGTTCCACCGCGCCGGTGCAACACAATTAACGGCAAAGCACTGGTTTGTGACAAGCCATGCGCGTGCAGCGCGCGATCAATCTCGCGGCGCCATTTGCGCGCTGTGTTGATCAGGGCACTGCCAATGGTCAAATGGGGTGAAAAGGGGTCAAAATCTTTCATACAAAAATGGTAGCATTGAATTAGTTTGAATCCTATCTATTTTAATTCCAATCAGACATGCCGCCAGCGCATGGCAGCCTGCATGCTATATTTTTCGGCTTTTCGCCCGAAACGGCACGCAGAAAAATGCCGCTTTGTTCCCAAAGGCGTGCAAATACAGATCAGGATTTGGGGAAAACCGAACCGCGTTCCCGACGCCATCCGGTCTTGTTCTGGCCGCGTTACTGAAGCGGGTTGCCAAAAATGGCGGGCAGGATTTGCTGGGTAAAGGGCGGCACATCGTTTAGCGGGCGCCCATTGGTTAAAAATACAATTGCCGTCTGTTGCCTGGGAAACCATGAGATTTCGGCACTATAGCCAAAATAATTGCCATCATGTCCCCAAACCGGGCCCCAGTCGCTTTCCCCAACCATCACGCCATAGCCATATGAGCCGTTACCGGCAAACATGGTATCCGTTGTCATACGCTTGATCGCATTGGGACCCAGCAAGCTGCCATCGACAAACAACCCGCGCAGGAATGCCAGCATATCGCGCGCGGTTGAAACAACACCGCCATCGGCCAAATGATCGCCAACATCAAAACCGGTGACATCTTCAAGGTTGCCATCGCCATCGCCGTCGTCATATCCGCGCGCCAGTTCCCGATCCCTTGGGAAACTGCCAAAACTGGTGGCATCCATTTCAAGGGGGGCGAAAATACGTTTTTGAAAAATATCCTCGATGGCGGCCTGTTCGACCTGCTCGATGATATAGCCCAGCAAGATGTAATTGCTGTTGGAATTGCCATATTCACTGCCGGGTGAAAAGACGGCATCCCGATCCGCCATCAGCGGCAGCAACTCGGCATTGCGCCAGCCATGTTGCGGTTCCCGCCCGACCAGTTCAAAAAAGAAATCGCCATCCAGATAATCGGGGATACCGGAACTGTTATGCAAAAGATCAACCAGGGTCGCCTGTTTGGCATTCACAATGGATTGGGCATATTCGGGCGGCAACCAGCGCGCGGGATGATCTGACAATTTCAGGCGCTGTTCAGATGCCAGTTGCAAAATGACGACCGCAGTCATCATTTTGGTCAGGGACCCGATATAAAACCGTTCTGTACCGCGCATTTTGCGGGTTGGGGCGACATTGGACAGCCCGGCAGCCGCAAAACGGCTGGTGCCATCCTGATAGGCAATACCAACAACGCCACCGGGCAAACCGGCCTGCGTGACATAACCTTGCAAAAAGGTTTGCAACGGGTCTGACGTTTTCTGGTTTTGGGCAAAGGCTGCATTGCCACCGACAGCAAAGGCAATAGTCACCGTCACCATTGCCAGGATATGGGCTTTTGCGCCCAATCTTATCCCCAATCGTGCCCCTGCCCGTGTCATCCTGCGCCACCACCAACGATCCTGCACCGTTTCTGTCCCCCGACTGAAATTACAGCCCTTGCACTATGGACAGCATTTGCTCGCAATCAAATTAAAAACTCAAGCGCGATCATTTGGAATGGCTATAATCTTGCGATTACTGGTTGTTTTGGGCATCCCTGATAGCGGCAATACGACATTCAAGGGCTGCGAGAAGGTCCTTTGTCGCCACAGTTAAAGCCCCCTCGCCGGTTCCTTCAACCACCGGATCAATGACCGATGTTTCAGCCCCGACAGACAGTGCATAGGCATTGATCACGATTTCGGCATCCGGCATATCTTCAACGGCTTTCCGGTCCCCCCCGGCCTGTGCGGCGCGGGTTTGCTGATCGATAATACAGTCGCGCACATAATTGGCTTTGTGCGCAGAATGCTGAATATCAAGCACCAGAAAGGCTGCAATACGATTATGCCCCGCATCGTCGGCCGTGCGACCGGGCCAGTCTGGCACCTCAGACAGAGACGCCCCCACAGTCTTCGTCATCGCGCCCTCCTTTCAAGAAAACCAACAAGACAAACCTTATTGCCTTGTTAATCCAAACCGGTCAAAGCGGCCCGCCTTACGGCCTGGTATTGATCGGAAAGGCCGTGTTGATGTGTTTGCCCGAAACCGCCATTGCCACAGAAAACCGCAAGGATGCATCCTTGCCAACGCAGTATTTCCCGGCATCATCGGATGGAAGGGGATCAGGCCGGTTATACCCGCATTTTGTCCATCCGGGTGCCCCCGCCGGGCAGGACGCTTCAAGATGATCTGCCGCATAGATAATCGATTCCACGATCTGGGCCTGACTGCAATCATCGGGAAACAGGGTTGAGAATTTGGACCGATTGGACGGCGCGGCAGCACCTGGGAGGGCGGAATTCCAGAAAACCGTGGCCTCATAAATGCCATTGGCATTTTCTGATCCCGGCGTCACCGTGACGACAGAAATGGTGGCCGGGTTTAGCCCGCCCGGGCGGGAATGAAAACCAACGAAGCGTTTTTTGCCATTTACCTCGCCGCAAAAAACATGCTCCAGATTGATCGAATAAGCGCCGCTGCCATGCCCCTGCCCCGGACATACAACCTGAGCCTGGGCTTTTTGCCCCGCACCAACCAACAGCATTGTCATTACTATGGCAGCACCGCTCAACAATCGGCCTGCGCGTGCTGTGATAAACATATGACGCCCCATCAGGTGTTAAGAAATACGTTCCGGTCAACGACCGGCCCCATTCAACAGCGCTTGCACCTTAAAGCTGTGAAAATTCCAGCCCGATGCGCAAGGCCAGCACGCTGGCCGGTTCAAACCGCATCGGCTCCCCACCCAGTTTACCCCCATGCCATTGCGCCTTGGTCAGAACAAACGCGCCAAGGGGCAAATCGTGGCTGATTTTAAAGTTCACCAGCGCCCGAACTTCCTTGGGTTTGCGAATGGCATCATCGCGCCACAGGCAATGATAGGCAAATAACGGCGTACCGCTGCGCCGATCCAAAAACACAAAGGGCACTTCGTAATGGCCCCAACGGGCATAAAACAGACTTTCCATGCCGGTACTTGACGCCAGAAACTGGGTCTGGATCGCCGTTTCCACCAGTCGGCTTATCGTATCTTCGCCCTCGGCGCGCCCGCCAATCAGCCCGGTTCGCAAACCAGGATGGATCAGATGCACCTTGAAGGCAACGGCGCGCTGAAACGGTTTGGCATCCTGGTCAATCCGCTCCAACCGTCGCACCAGCCACGCACTTTCCAGATATTCCAGATAGCGGCGCAAGGTATTTTTCGCCAGATCAAGCTCGCGCGCCAGCGTTTCAATCGAAAATTCGGCCCCGGTATTATAGGCCAGCAATACAAACAGGCGATGCAGGTCCGACGGGCTGGAAATGCCATGCAATCCGGGCAAGTCAGAATGAAGGGAGCGGTGAATCGCCCCGGCCTCGCCGTTGCGGTCATGAAAACCGCCTTCATTGATGTAATTTTCAAACAGGCGGTTCAGCTCTATCAAGCCATCGGGCACATCCGTTGTAAAACGTCCGGCATTTGGTGATTCTGGCAGGACGTCGGTTGGCTTAATGCCTTGCTGGCCCAAATATTCGGCGAAACTGAAGGGGGGCAAAAATAATGTGGTTAAATGGGCACGGTTTTCGGCATTGGGGGCCAGCGCACTGACTGCGACCACGCGCAGCATCGGATCGGCTTTTAACAGCTTTTCCAGTTGGGTTTCCCAGTCACGTTGATAGGAAACTTCATCGATAAACAGCCATAACGGGTGATCGGCCGAAATGCCGCGCGAGGCGCGCAAAAGGCGCGGCAAACGGGACATATCAAGTTCCAGAAACAACGGATATTCGAGCGAGACATAACAAACATGGCGGCGCGGGGTATCGCCATCCAGCAATTGGGAAATCGCCTGGCGCAACATCACGGTTTTGCCCACACCGCGCGGCCCGGTCAGCACAACAGCCTTGCGACCGTCGCCGCGTTCAATAGCATTCCAAAAGCGTTTGAAAAATGCCCGTTCCGGCAGATTATGTACCACATCATCGGTGATGCCATCCCACCACGGATTATCCGCCATCAAACGACGCAGAAAATCCGGTTCGCCGGGATGTTCAATAAAAGTCGCCATAAACCGCCCCCACAGTTTGCCGATGACAGCTATCGCACCAACAAAATAACGCCAGCAACAACACCCAAATTAAGATTAGTCATAAACCTTATTCGAATATTTTTTAACAAATACTTGCCACACGCCGCTTTTTTTACCCGTCACGCAAAAAAAA
>TARA_R110002033_G_scaffold100506_1_pt1 | contig 16303 bp, 8 predicted proteins | sample TARA_R110002033 | Tara Oceans TARA_R110002033 (sample SAMEA4397051) | marine metagenome | biome: Polar Biome; feature: [SRF] surface water layer (ENVO:00010504); material: water (ENVO:00002006), including particulate matter (ENVO:01000060) such as... | depth 5 m
TATTGCTTATAAACATAATTTTTTTTCTGTAAAATGCATTTTTATGCGGTTTTTATATCTAAAAATAAGCAAATAAAAATAAAACAAGCAATATTATTGCAAAAAAATGCATGTTTTAATTTATTTTTTATATTTTTATCTCAAATAACTTAAACACTATACTCGTATGAAAAATTATTATTGTCAATTAATCACCTTTATGGTGTTGTTTTTTGCTCAAAGTTCTTTTGCGCAATCAGTCACTATATCTGGTGTTGTTACAGAAAAGGGAACGGATATGCCTCTAATTGGTGTAAATGTGACTATTGAAGGTACATCAAAAGGGGCTGTTACAGACTTTGATGGTAACTATTCTATTCAGGCTGATGATGTTAAAGATAAGTCTCTTGTCTTCAGTTTTCTTGGTTTTAAAACCGTTTCAGTTGTACTGAAAGGGGGAAGTCAAGTTGTCAACCTGGCCTTAGAAGAGGATGCAACCAGCTTAGATGAAGTGGTTGTAACGGCCTTAGGAATTAAAAGAGAAGCTAAGGCTTTGGGGTATTCATTAACTGAAGTTAATGGTGATGAGATGTCCCAGGTTAAAACAACAAGTGCTGTTAATTCATTGCAAGGAAGAGTAGCAGGGGTGAACATTTCTACAAGTAGTTCAGGTGCAGCTGGTTCAAGCAGGGTCATTATTCGTGGTGCAAGTTCATTGACAGGTAATAATCAGCCTCTGTATGTAGTTGATGGTATTCCTATTATTAACAATACCAATGGTTCTGTTGTGGGGCCTACAAATGATGGGACTGGAGATGGTGGAGACGATATTTCAACTATCAATCCAGATGATATTGAATCTGTATCTATATTAAAAGGAAGTTCGGCAGCAGCCCTTTATGGGTCTTTAGCTTCTAATGGAGTTATTATGATAACTACAAAATCGGGCAAAGGTAAAGAAGGTTTTGGTGTAGAATATTCTAGTTCTTATACATTTGATAAAATTAATACTGACCTTCAAGATTTTCAAACTACATATGGACAAGGGCGTAATGGGTTAAAACCAGGATACGAATATGATTCTGGAGGGAATCCTGTAGAGATAGCCGATACAGAAAGTGCAATTAGTGATGCTTTTAATAGTACACTGCAATCTTGGGGAGCTCTAATGGATGGATCTTCTGTTTATAACTGGGACGGTGTTAAAAGACCATATTCTTATACTGGAAATAATTTAGATAAATTTTATAAAACAGGAACTACTGCTGTTAATTCTGTAGCAGTATCTAAAGGAGCAGATGGTTATAATTACCGTTTATCTTTTTCTAATCTAGAAAATAAAGATATATTCCCAGAATCTACAATAGGCAGAAAGTCGTTTGCAATAAATGCTTTGGCAAAAATAAATCCTAAGTTAACATCAACTATCAATGCAAAGTATGTTATAGAAAAGACGCATAACCGCATTAATATTGGAGATACTCCAGGAAATGCAAATGCAACGGCATACAGATTGCCAAGCAGTTTGAATATTTATGATTTAAAACCTGGGTCTAATGATGAAGGAACCGAACTTTTATTCCAACCAAGTCAATTTAACACAAATCCTTACTGGGTAGTTAACGATTTTAATAATGACGATAAGAGAAATAGATTGACAGCATCAACCACATTACGATACGATATAACAGATTGGTTGTATGCTACAGGTAGAGCTGGTTATGATACCTATGATTTATCTAGAAGAAGAGTAACGCCTTATGGAACTGCATATCGCCCTGCAGGTGAATTTTCTCAAAGTAAGTCTACTTATTCATCATTTGATGCCGATTTTATGCTTGGTGTAGAAAAAGCTATAACAGACAAAATTTCTACGAACACTATAGTTGGTGCCAACACTAGATCCAATACATTCGAATCGCTTAGTGCAACAGGTAGAGGGTTCATTGTAATAGGCTTAGAAGATATTAATAATACTACTTTACCAGAACCAAGAAACAGTTATTTTAAAACAAAAACAAATTCATTATATGGTTCGGTTGAGGTTGACTATAACCAATTCTTTTATCTAACCTTTACAGGAAGAAACGACTGGTTCTCAACATTGTCTTTCCCTGGTAAAACAACACCAAACAATGATTTTTACTGGTCGTTAAGTGGAAGTTTATTGTTGAGCCAAGCTTTTGAACTGCCTAAAGCTATTAATTATGCCAAATTAAGAGCTAGTTATGCACAAGTAGCTGGTGGTGCTCAAGATGCTTATGCATTAAATTTAGACTATGCAGTTACTGGATCATTTCAAGGACAATCCTATGGACAGTTAAATGCTAATACTATTCCTAATCCAAATTTAACGCCATTTCAAAAAAATGAATATGAAATTGGACTTGAAGGCAGATTTTTAAATAATCGGTTAAATCTTGATATGGCATATTATTCAAATAGCACAACAAATGATATAGTTAATGCTGCAGCTTCACTACCATCGGGCTATACGTCATCAATATTGAATATTGGTGAATTGCAAAACAAAGGGATTGAATTATTGATTGGTGGTACGCCAATCAAAAATGAAAAATTCTCTTGGAATACGTCATTTAATTTAGGATTCAACGATAGTAAAATTATAGCTACTGATGATCAAGATACGCCTATTAATGTTGATGGAAGTCAAAGTCGAGACAGAACTGCGATTATCTCCCACATAGTTGGCGAACATTATGGTGTAATTTGGGGATCATCTTATAAAAGAGATGAAAACGGAAATATATTGTATGATTTATCAAGTTCAGTTCCAAAACCTATTCAAGGAGAAAACAAGATATTAGGACAAGGTGTTGCGCCATACACTATGGGATTTTCCAATACGTTCAAATATAAAAACGTAGCGTTAAGTTTTTTAATAGATGCAAAATTTGGCGGATCAGTATATTCAGGTACAAACCACGATATGACGGTTTCTGGATTAACCAAAAAAACGTTGGAAGGACGTGATTCAGGTTTAGTTGTAACAGGAATTGATAATGCAACAGGACAACCCTTTACAACAACAGTTTCACCATCAAGCATAGGAAATTATTGGGGTGTAATAGGAGCAGAAACTACAGGTATAGCAGAAGAATTTGTTTATAGTACAGATTTTATAAAGTTTAGAGAGTTAAGCTTATCGTATAATTTACCAAAAAATATTTTAGAAAATATTTTCATTAGTGATTTAAGAATCTCTTTAATTGGTAGAAACTTATTCTTTATATCCAAAAAGATTGACAATGTTGACCCAGAAGCAGCTCTAAATAATCTTAATTCACAAGGAATTGAGAGATTTGGATCTCCATCAACTAGAAGCTATGGTTTTTCTGTAAATGTTAAATTTTAAAAAAATTGAAAATGAAAAAAATACTTATTTTACTATCAATAGCAGTAATATTAGGATCTTGTGATAATGGCTTTGAGGAAATTAATGTAAACCCTACAAAACCAACACAACTGGACCCATCAACAAAATTGACGTATGTTCAATTATATACAGCAGGAAGTGGTTATGCTTCGTATTTGTTTTGGAATGTGATTCATTTAATGCAAAATGTTCAACAATTAAATGAAACCTCTTATGGTAACGCTTTCTTGTATCAAACGAATAATACGCATTGGCTGTTTGAAGAACAGTTTAAAACTACAGTTAAAAATATTGTGGATTTAGAGACACAGCTAGAAACAAGTGAAGACCCAACCGCAGCTGTAGACTTGGCTATAGCTAGAGTACAAAAGGTTCTTATTTTTAGCAGAATAACCGATGTTTATGGAGATATCCCTTATAGTGAAGCTGGCAAAGGGTTCTTAGAAGGAATTCGTTTTCCTAAATACGATAAGCAAAGTGATATATATGCCGATATGTTGGCAACCTTAGAAAGCGCTGCAGCAACATTAAGTTCAGGAGGGGCTAGCTCTTATGGTTCTGCAGATTTATTATTTGCTGGGGATACTGCAAAATGGGAAAAATTTGCCAATTCATTAATGTTGCGTTTGGCAATGCGTATGGTAAAGGTAGATAATGCTGGAGCACAAGCATGGGCAACTAAAGCTATTTCTGGTGGTGTTATGACTAGTAATGATGATATTGCCTATGTGCAATATGAAAACAATGCAAATGATGGAGGTCCCAATGTAAATCCACTTACAAAATGTTTTACATCAAGATCAGCAAATCAAAATAAAATTTCTAAAACCTTTATGGATTTCATGAAAGATAGAAATGATCCTCGTGTTTCTGTTTTATGTTCTACTACTGCTGGAGAAACAGACTTTGCATTACAATCTGGTCAAGATATAAACGACTTTACCCAAAGTTCTGCAAACTCTAAACCAAATGTCAATATTTTTGGAGGAGCATTAAGTGATGGGTCTAGAATTATTATTTATGACGCACCTTTTTTCTACCAAACCTATGCTGAAGTAGAATTCATGTTGGCAGAAGCTGCCGAACGTTGGGGATTAGCAGGTGGTGATGTAGAAGCTCATTATAATGCAGGTGTTACTGCTGCTATGCAATATTTATCAATGTATGGCCATGGTGTAAATATTACCCAAACACAAATTGACGATTATTTAACTGCTAACCCGTTTGTTCCTGCAGAAGCATTAAAAATGATAAATGAACAATATTGGGTTGCCACTTTTGGAAATGCTAATGAGACCTTTGCAAACTGGAGACGTTCTGGATATCCTGTATTGATACCAGCAGATCTTGCAGATGTTTATACAGGTGGCGAAATACCAAGAAGATTGAACTATCCAGGGTCTGAAAAATTGAATAATCCTGACAATGTAGAAGAAGCCATTTCTAGACAGGGAGGAGATCTTTTAACTACAAGAATGTGGTGGGATGCAAATTAATAAAAAGATATAAGTAATCATAGGGTGAAGTTTTTCACCCTATGATATAATAGTTAATTGTTTAGTTTAATTAAGTTGAGTTAGTTTTTTTTGAGGTAAGAGGAACAAAAACAAGTACTCTTACCTCAAATTTTTAACTTTTTGTTTTTAAATTTAAAGAGTTTATTTTGAGAAAAGTAAGTACAGGTCTAGATGTGTTGGTCAAGGATGTTAATCTACAAGAGGCATTTAACGGGAATATTGGTCTATTGTGCCATAATGCATCGGTTGATTCTGCCTGTGTCCATGCTACCTTAAGATTTAAAGAACTATTTGGGGATAGGTTTATGAAACTATTTGGTCCGCAACATGGTTTTACTACAGATGCTCAAGATAATATGATAGAAACCAATCACTATAAGCATCCGTATTTTAAGATGCCTGTATATTCATTATATTCTGAAACACGCATTCCAACAGATGAAATGTTAGAAGGTATTGATCATTTATTTGTCGATTTACAAGATGTTGGGTGTAGAATGTATACTTATATTTATTCGCTTACTCTTTTGTTAGAGAAATGCAGTAATAAAGCTATCGAAATTATTGTTTTAGATCGTCCTAATCCTATAAATGGAATTGATATAGAAGGAAATGTATTGGATTTAGAATTTACATCTTTTATAGGAAGACATGCTATTCCTGTACGTCATGGAATGACTATAGGAGAAGTAGCATTAATGCATCAAAAATTTTGGGTTAAAGATAAAGCTAATTTAAGAGTCATTAAAATGCAACATTGGGAACGATATATGTGTTTTCAAGATACTAAGTTGCCATGGCTGCTACCATCTCCAAACCTTGCTAGAGCAGAAAGTACTTTTACATTTCCTGCAACAGTTTTATTTGAAGGAACTATTTTAAGTGAAGGTCGCGGCACTTCTCAACCTTTAGAAATTATTGGTCATCCAAAAATAGAACCTTTTTCTTTTTATGAAAATTATTTATCTGAAGCTATAAAAAAATCAAAATTAAAAGGATTTGTTTTAAGGTCGATTACGTTTCTTCCAACCTTTCATAAACATGTAGATAACGTTTGTGGTGGAATTCAAATTCATGTGACTGACAGGTCAACGTATAAACCTTGGCGTGTGGGTCAATTGTTAATGCGCGAGATATATCATTATTTAGAAAAAGATTTTGATTGGATACAACCTCCTTATGAGTATAATTATGATCAAATGCCAATTGATATTATTAATGGAACAGATAAGTTGAGACGATGGGTAGTAAATAATGACTCTGTAGAAATGTTAGATGATTTTGAAAATTTAAGCGATTACAAATTACAACTTGATGATATAAAAATTTATTAATGAAAAAATAGATAAAGTCTTGATATCAACTATATTTATAATCTAGAGGATAATTGAAAAAATGATAAAATAAATGAGCGCAACACTAATTTTACTAATTGTAGCATCCTATTTTGGGGTATTATTGCTAATATCTCATTTTGTTTCAAAAAATACGAGTGACGAATCTTTTTATACAGGCGATAGAAAATCACCATGGCAAGTCGTTGCTTTTGGAATGATTGGAGCTGTATTATCAGGAGTTACGTTTGTATCAATTCCTGGGATGGTTGGTAATAATTATTTTTATTATTTACAGTTTGTTTTTGGTAATGTTGTTGGGTACGTTTTTATAACCTATGTGCTTCTTCCTATTTATTATGATTTAAAACTGATTTCAATCTATACGTATTTAGAATCGCGTTTCGGCATCAAAACGTATAAAACAGGTTCGCTATTTTTTCTAATATCACAATCATTTGGAGCAGCTCTTCGCTTGTTGCTTGCTGCAAAAATATTACAGTATGCTGTATTTGACGCATTTCATATTCCGTTTTTTTTAACGGTTATTATCATTCTAGCTCTTATCTGGTTGTACACCAATAAATCGGGTATTAAAACAATTGTGTGGACAGATATGCTTCAAACATTTTTCTTAATATCAGCTGCAATAATATCTATTTATGTTGTTAAGAGTTCCTTAGGTTTAAGTTTTTCAGAAACTATTACATCTGTTACAGAACATGAATATTTTAAAGTGTTTAATTGGGATATGCATTCAGGTAGTAACTTTTTTAAACAATTTATTTCAGGGGTTTTAATTGCTATTGCTATGATTGGTTTGGATCAAAATATGATGCAAAAAACACTGACATGTAAAAACAAAAAAGAGGCACAACAAAACATCTTAACCTTTAGCTTGATTTTAGCAGTCACACAATTCTTGTTCTTAGGTTTGGGAGTTATGTTGTATTTATATGCTGAAAAATTTGGTATTCAGCTAGATGTTGAAAACGGAAAATTTATTAATACAGATAATTTATTTCCTATGCTTTCTTTAAATCATTTCGGTACTATTGCTAGTATAAGTTTTATTTTAGGAATAACAGCCGCATCTTTTTCGAGTGCGGATTCTGCTTTAACAGCATTAACAACCTCTTTCACACATGATTTTTTAGATATTCAACACAAAACTTCAAAAGAAAAAAAGAAATTAAAAAATTATGTTTTATTTGGTTTTTCAGCAGTCATATTTACAATTATTATGCTGTTTTCTCATAGTAAAGGCGATGTGATTTCAACTATTTTTAAGGTAGCAGGTTATACGTATGGGCCACTATTAGGACTTTATATGTTTGGAATTTTTACTAAAATAAAAATAAAAGATTGGGCGGTTCCATTTATATGTATACTCACGCCAATAGCAACCTATGCTTTAAATTATTACTTTATTGTATGGTTTAAATTTGACTTTGGTTTTATGAACATTTTTGTAAACGCTCTTCTTACAGTTCTTTGTCTTATTCTTTTTAAGAGAAGAACACTAGTGTTAGATAATGCAACAGCAGAGTAATTTTTAGAAAAAAATAATTAAGATGAAAACCATAAAAAATAGAATTTATATAGTGCTGTGTAGTTGCATGCTATTTTACTGTTTTTTGGGGTGTGATAATATTAAAATACGGCAGAGTGCAACTGTAGAAAACGGTAAAATTGAACTAAGTTTTGATAAAAACTCAGGAGCTTTCCAATCATTTAAAACTGTTAGTAATAGTTATGATTTTTTTGATTCAATTAAACCTACAGAATCACTTTGGAAGATTGATTTTCTGCAAACGTCGGGTGTTAAAACAATTGAAATGTCGGCAGCATCAGGTTTTCAATTTTTAAAACAGGACGCTCATACTCTAGTGTTAACTTGGAATAATTTTAAAGGTATTGATAACCAGAAATTTAAAGTTATAGCGACTGTTAAACTTATAGAAAACAAACCTTTGTCTTCTTGGAAAATTTCAGTTGAAGGAATCGAGGGTGAAAAAATTAGCCGAGTTGTTTTTCCTATAATTTCAGGAATAAAAGATCTCGGTGATGAAAATTTGGCAGTACCTTATTGGATGGGCGTAAAAACTAAAAACCCACGAAATAGCCTTTCAAAGATTGAAGGGAAAGAAAAAAAATATGAATGGCAGTATCCGGGTAGAATGTCATTGCAATGTATAGCCTTATACAATGATTCTGAGAAATTTGGACTGTATACTGCTTGTAACGATTCGCTGGCCTACAGAAAAGATTTTTCTTATACGCTAGACGGTTCTAATAACCTTACCTATAAAGTTAGCAACTATCCGTCTATTGATGAAAAGTCAGATATTTATTCGCCAAAATATGAAGCCATTATAGGTTCGTTTAAGGGAGATTGGATTACTGCTGCAGAGCAATACAGAGAATGGGGGTCTAAACAAAAATGGTCTTCTGAAAGTAGATTTAAAAATGGATTAACTCCAAAAAGTTTAGAGGAGACAGCTTTATGGGAATGGAATAGAGGAAAATCAATTAATGTTCTTGAGCCCGCCAAAAGTCTAAAGCAAAAACTAAATTTGCCAGTTAATGTATTTTGGCACTGGTGGCATGGGTGTTCATATGATGATGGATTCCCAGAATATTTTCCACCTAGAGAAGGTGAGGAATCTTTTATATTAGCAATGAGGTCTGCTCAAAAAGAGGGTATCAAATCTATTGTTTATATGAATCAAATGCAATGGGGAACAGAGACTGAGAGTTGGCAAAAAGAAAATGCTTTGTCCTATGCCGTGAAAGATATTAATGGTAATACAAACACCCATACCTACAACATATTTACCAATAAATCTTTAACAACAATGTGCATGGGTACACAGTTTTGGAAAGATAAATATACATCCTTATCAGATGAGGCTATAAATACTTATCAAACCAATGGAGTTTATATGGATCAAGCTTGTTTTAGTTTTTTATGTTATGACAAGACTCACGGGCATCCTGTTGGAGGAGGTAACTATTGGCTTAAAAATTTCGGAAAACTCACAGAACAAATCCGTTCAAAATTCCCTGAAAACAAAGATGTATTTCTCGCAGGAGAAGGCGTAAGTGAAGCTTGGTTACCGTATTTAGATGCTTTTCTCACATTGCAGGTTAGTATGGAAAGATATGCAGGCGATAATGGGTGGGAACCAATTCCGTTTTTTCAAGCTGTATATCATCAATACGCAATTACTTATGGCAATTATTCATCTCTAATTGTACCTCCATATGATGAATTATGGCCTAAAGAATATGCGCCAAAGAATCCATTAGCACTTTTAGATGAAAGTTATAGCAAGCAATTTTTAATGGAACAAGCTAGATCATTCGTTTGGGGATTACAGCCTACAATTTCTAATTATCAAAATTTTTTAGTTTCAAAAAGAACGAAAGAAATAGATTATTTATTAAATCTTGCTAGGGTGCGGAATAATGGATTAAAATATCTGTTACGTGGAAAGTTTTTTCGTTCTCCTAAAATGATTACAAAAGAAAAAACTCTTGATATGTCTAGGCTATCAATATATGCTGGTAAAACTGGAAATACAGTTACAGCTTTTAAAAAAACAGCCGATTTAATTTATTCTGGAGCATGGAAGTCTGATGATAATCAATTAGGAATAGCTTTAGCAAGTATAAGCGATGATTCATACCAGATTGATTTAAGTATTAGTTCTGATGATTATGGGCTGAATCCCAATGGTAGAGTTAATATTATAAATGAAGACGGTGCGAAGTTTATGACCACATATGAAGAAGGTAAGATTGATATAAATTTTACACTTCAACCCAGACAGATATGTATTATAGAAATAATAAATGAATAAAAATAGAATGAAAAACAAACTAACAACTGAAGAACCTTCTGTTTATGATGATTTAGAAAAAATGAGCACATTTGATCTGCTATCAAATATGAACGCAGAAGATAAAACAGTTCCTTATGCTATTGAAAAAGCAATTCCTTCATTACAGAAACTGGTAGATGTTATTTATGAAAAAATGAGTACCGGAGGACGATTGTTTTACATAGGAGCTGGAACTAGCGGACGATTAGGTGTTCTCGATGCCTCAGAATGTCCACCTACCTACGGTGTAGATGATAATTGGGTGATAGGTTTAATTGCTGGAGGCGACACCGCACTCAGAAAGGCCGTTGAAAATGCCGAAGATGATACAACATTGGCATGGAGAGATTTAAAAAAGTTTAATATCAATGAAGATGATGTTCTTATTGGTATAGCAGCTTCAGGTACAACACCCTATGTTATAGGAGGTGTAAAAAAAGCAAAACAGAAGAATATTGTTACGGGATGTATAACCTGTAATGAAAATTCACCATTATCAATGGCAGTAGATTATCCAATAGAATTAGTAGTTGGGCCAGAATTTGTTACAGGAAGTACCAGAATGAAAGCTGGAACAGCTCAAAAGTTAGCTTTGAATATGATTTCAACGACCGTTATGATAAAGTTGGGACGTGTAAAGGGTAATAAAATGATTGACATGCAACTTTCAAATAAAAAGCTTGTAAATAGAGGTGTAAGAATGATAATGAACGAACTTAATGTTGACGAAATAACAGCTACAGATTTGTTACTGGAACATAAAAGCGTTAGAAAAGCTATTGATGCATTTAATTTATTAAAAAATGAGTAAAATTTTAGGAACAGTTTTTTTAGGAGTCGTTTTTTTAGCATCTTTTTTTAGTCCTCACAATAAAGACTTCAAGACCAAAGACAATAAAACAAAATGGGTTGATAGTATTTATGGAGGCATGACCCTTCAAGAAAAGGTCGGTCAGCTATTTATGGTTGCTACCTATTCAAATAGAGATAAAAATCATACCGATTCTATTGAAAATCTTATTAAAAATTATAACATAGGTGGTCTTATATTTTTTCAAGGAGGACCAGTACGACAAGCTAAACTAACAAACACGTATCAATCTATTGCCAAAGTCCCTTTGTTAATTGGTATGGATGCAGAATGGGGTTTAAATATGCGATTAGATAGTACCGCAAGGTTTCCTTACAATATGACACTTGGTGCTATTAAAAATGATGATTTAATCAAACAAATAGGAAGTCAAATTGGGAAACATTGCAAGCGTTTAGGTGTTCATCTAAATTATGCTCCCGTGGTTGATATTAATACCAATTCTAAAAATCCAATCATTGGAGTCCGCTCTTTTGGTGAAGATAAATACAATGTAAGCAATAAGGCTATTGCGTTTACTCAAGGCATGCAAAATGAAGGTGTCATGGCGTGTGCAAAACATTTTCCCGGACATGGCGATACCGATCAAGATTCTCATAAAACGTTACCAACCGTATCGTTTTCAAAAGAACGTATTGATTCTGTTGAATTTTACCCGTATAAAGAATTATTTAAAAAAGGTGTTGCCGGTGTTATGGTGGCACATTTAAACGTTCCTAGTTTAGAACCTAAAGAAGGTTTACCATCATCTTTATCATACAATATTGTTACAAACATTTTAAAAGGCGAACTTGACTATAAAGGATTAATTTTTACAGACGCTTTAAATATGAAAGGCGCCGCCAATTATGAGGAACCTGGCGATATAGATTTAGCTGCATTCAAGGCCGGTAATGATGTGTTGTTATTTACAGAAAATGCACCAAAAGCAATTTCAAAAATTATTGAAGCTTATGATAACAAAGAGATAACAGAAGAACGCTTAGCACACTCTGTAAAAAAGATTTTAGGGGCTAAATACGATGTTAATTTGAATCATTTTAAATCAATTGATACGGTAAATTTAGTAAATGATTTGAATGATATTAAAAATACTGAGTTAAATAAAGAAGCCATTAGTAGTGCCATAACAACTATAAAGAATGTTAAGGATATTTTTCCAATTAAGGAAAATAAAAAAGAGAACATTGCTTTTATAAAATTGGGAGATGGTGAATATAACGACTTCATTTCAGAATTAAAATCAGGAATCAATGTTCATGATATTTCGGGACTTTCTCTAAAAAAGACTTTAAAAGTTCTCAAAAAATATGATAAAGTAATCATTGGTTATCATCGTTTAAATTATAGGTTGACTAAAAGAATAGCAGATACGGATAGAGTTTTTATTGAAACTATTTCAAAACATCATAAAGTAATTTTAGATGTATTTGCAAGTCAGTATTCTTTAGAAAAATTATCATTTAAAAATATTGAAGGTGTTTTGGTTTCTTATGAAAATTCAGAGCTGGCTCAAAAAGTATCGGCTCAGGTTATTTTAGGAAAGATGAAAACAATTGGCAGGTTACCAGCATCTTTAAACAGTAAATATTCTGTTGGTTATGGAATTGAAACAAGATAATTTTATACGTTTAATAAACATAAAAATTTTACATTGTAAAGCCTTATTTGTGCTGACTTTTTTGGTGTCTCAATTTTTAGTATCTCAAGAAGTCATTAGAAAAGGAGCACACGAATTACAGAAAGAAGAGTTTGGTAAACTTGAAACTATTCAAAAAAACTCTAATACTAATAAAGATGAAATTATCTCTTTAAGGCAAGGTCAAGTAAATACTTTAAATAAAAAGGTCTTTGGTTTTTTGCCTTATTGGGAGCAGAGTAATAATGCACATAGCAACATTCAGTATAACTTACTGTCTCATTTAGCTTGTTTTGATTTTTTAGTTCAGTTAGACGCATCGATAGATACACCAGCAGGATGGCCTTGGGTTACTGAGATAAATGCAGCACATGCAGCAGGAACTAAAGTAATTATGACCGTTGTTAATTTTGGAGGAGCAGATGGAGCTGACGCTGTTGCTTGGGAATTATTTACAAATACCACTAAAAGAGATATTTTTTTTGCTAATATAAAAAGTAGAATTCAAGTTGATAATTTAGATGGTGTTAATATAGATTTTGAAGGTTTGTCGAGTGCGCATAGAGGAGCTGAATTAAATACATTTATGGCGGATTTAACATCATATATTCATACTGAATTGCCTGGTAAAGAAGTTTCTTTTGATGGGCCAGCGGTTAATTGGGGCGGTTGGTTAATTGATGGTTTAGTTAATAGTGTAGATTACTTAGTAGTCATGGCATATGACTATACAGGTGCGAACGACGGGTTTTCTGGTCCAGTTTCTCCTTTAACTCATCACACACTTACAAAACGTTTTGTTACAAGAACTATAGAAACAGGTACTTATGCTATTCCTACTGCAAACAACCCGGAAAAGTTAATTTTGGCTGTACCTTATTATGGACAGCATTGGAAAACGACATCGAATGCTTCTGAGTCAGCAACAACTGCCTATGTGGGATCCACCAGATTTAAAAATACTATAACTGAAGCTGATACTTACGGTGGTTTTATTTGGAATTCGGATTTTGAATATCCTTGGTATACCTGGAACGACGGTACTAGCTGGCATCAAGTTTGGACAGATAACGAGTTGAGCATATCTAAAAAATTTGATTTGGCTATAGCCGATAATTTAGGGGGTGTTGGAATGTGGGCATTAAATTATGATGGTAATAGACCAGAGTTATGGGATTTAATAAATACAAAATTTGGAGCAACAGCATCATTGAGTGATGATTACATAAAAGATAATATTAAAGTGTATCCCAACCCAACCAATGGCTTAATTATAATAGCAAATAATGCTAATTTAAAAACGAGTAAAGTAGATCTCTTTAATTTTTTAGGACAATCAATAATGAAAATTAATCCCACAAATAAATCTATTGATTTGAGTCATTTAGATAATGGTATGTATTTTTTGAATATTGAAAATAATGAAGGCAATAAACAAACATTTAAAATCTTAAAATCAAATTGAGTTTCTAGCTTTAATGAGAAAAGACAATGATGATTTAATAATAGTATGAAAGTTGAAATAACACAAGCTTTAAAAAGTTTATCAACCACCTTGGAAGGAGAGGTTTTTTATGATTTGCTTCATAAAAGCATCTATGCTACTGATGCCTCTGTTTATAGAAAAATACCATTGGGTGTTGCGTATCCGAAAAGCAATCAAGATATAAAAATGCTCATTCTTTTTGCAAAAGAAAATAAAATCACACTTATTCCAAGAGCAGCAGGAACATCCTTAGCGGGACAGTGTGTGGGCGATGGTTTGGTGGTTGATACTTCAAAATATTTCACTAAAATTTTAGATTTTAATGAGCAAAATAAAAAAATTACTATACAGCCAGGCGTTATAAGAGATGAATTAAATGATTTTTTAAAACCTTACGGGTTATTTTTTGCGCCCAATACATCAACCAGTAACAGATGTATGATAGGAGGTATGGTTGGTAATAATTCATCAGGTACAACATCCATTAAGTTTGGAGTTACTCGTGATAAAATTGTAGAATTGAAAACGATTTTAAGTGATGGCTCTGAAGCTACTTTTAGTGATTTAACAAGTGAAGAGTTTTTATTGAAAATGATTGGTGATACTTTAGAAAGTGATATTTACAAATCTGTTTATAACGAACTTTCTAACCCTGAACATCAATTGGAAATTAAAAAAGAGTTTCCTAAAAGTTCCATTCACAGAAGAAATAATGGCTATGCTATTGATGAATTGTTAAATTCTAAAGTATTTGGTGGAGCTGATACACATGTTAATCTCTCAAAATTGTTAGTAGGAAGTGAAGGAACCTTGGCTTTTACCACAGAAATTACTCTTAAATTAGATTCGTTACCACCTCCAAAAAACATTATGGTAGCAGCACATTTTAGCAGTATTCAAGAAAGTATGGAAGCTGTTGTGGTGGCTATGCGACATAATTTGTTCACTTGCGAATTAATGGATAAAACCATTTTAGATTGTACAAAAAACAATAGAGAACAATTAAAAAACAGATTTTTTGTTGAAGGCGATCCAAAAGCCATTTTGATGCTTGAAATCTGTACAGATGATGATGAAGAATCAAAAGCTTTAGCCAATGCGTTGATTGCTGATTTAAAAACGAATAACTTAGGATATGCATTTCCTAAATTGATAGGTAGTGAAATTAACCAGGCACTCGAACTTCGAAAAGCAGGTTTAGGGTTGCTTGGAAATATAGTAGGTGATGATAAAGCGGTTGCTTGTATTGAAGATACAGCCGTTGACTTGAAAGACTTGCCAAATTACATTTCAGAATTTTCTAAAATGATGGAAGACTTTGGTCAAGATGCAGTCTATTATGCGCATGCAGGAGCTGGCGAATTACACTTACGTCCGATTTTAAATTTAAAGAAACAAGAGGATGTTGTGTTGTTTAGAGAAATAACCTCAAAAACAGCAGCGCTAGTTAAAAAATATGGCGGTTCTTTTAGTGGTGAACATGGCGATGGTATTGTTAGAGCAGAATTCATTCCCAAAATGATTGGAGAAAAAAATTATGCGCTTATAAAACGAATCAAGAACACCTTCGACCCCAATAATATTTTTAATCAAGGAAAGATTGTGGATGCCTTTCCAATGGATAAAAATTTAAGATACGAGGTTGATAGAAAAGAACCAGAAATTAATACTATTCAAGATTTCTCTGATAGTCAAGGAATTCTTAGAGCTGCTGAAAAATGTAATGGTTCTGGAGATTGTAGAAAGCTTCCAGAAGCTGGTGGCACCATGTGTCCAAGTTACAGAGCAACCAGAAATGAAAAAGATACCACACGAGCACGGGCTAATGTGTTAAGAGAGTTTTTGACAAATTCAGAAAAGAAAAACAAATTCAATCACAAAGAGTTGTATGATGTTTTTGATTTGTGCTTAAGCTGTAAAGCTTGCGCGAGTGAATGTCCAAGTAATGTTGATGTGGCATCTTTAAAAGCCGAGTTTTTACATCAGTATTATAAAGAAAACGGTATTCGATTCAGAACAAAAATTTTTGCCAATAATGTTAAGTTAAATAAACTAGGCATGATGATGCCTTCGTTAACAAATACTGTTTTAAATACTAAAATAACTAAAAAACTATTAGGTGTTGCGGTTCAAAGGAGTATTCCCGAATTAGCTCATAAAACCTTTTATAGTTGGTATAAAACCAATAAAAAA
>TARA_R110002033_G_scaffold137842_2_pt1 | contig 16296 bp, 15 predicted proteins | sample TARA_R110002033 | Tara Oceans TARA_R110002033 (sample SAMEA4397051) | marine metagenome | biome: Polar Biome; feature: [SRF] surface water layer (ENVO:00010504); material: water (ENVO:00002006), including particulate matter (ENVO:01000060) such as... | depth 5 m
CCAAATTATTTTGGTGTTCAAAGATTTGGAGCCTTTGGTGACAATCATGAAAAAGGTCAACAAATAGTTGAAGGTACATTAAAAGAGAAAAGAAGAAACCTAAAACAGATGTACTTAAATGCATATCAAAGTTTTTTATTTAACTCTTGGCTTTCAAAAAGAGTTGAAATTTCTAAATTAATTGAGGCCTTTGAACCAAAAGAGATTTGTGAAAAAGTTGGACTTCCTCAAGATATTGTAAAACAAATGAAAGCTCAAGAACACCCTTTTAAAATGCTTCCTGGTGAACTTATGAGTCATTATCCTTTTGGAAAAATATTTATAGCTGAAGAGTTAGATGTTGAAAGTGATAAATTTTATAAAAAAGATAGAGTTCCTACTGGATTATTACCAGGTAAAAGAGTGAAAATAAGTGAAGGTTTAGCTCAAGAATTTGAAAAAGATTTTGATAAAAAAACATTTGAAGATGGAGCTAGAAGATTTGCTTGGGTTTTCCCAGATGAAATAGAATCAAACTATAAAGAAGATAAAAATTGGTTTGAGCTTTCATTTACTTTACCAAAAGGTTCATATGCTACACAAGTTATTTCTGAAATAATACATTAATAAATCATTAATAATAAATTATATTTTTAAGCTTAGCTTTGATAAACTTTAATTTAAATAAATTTAATGTTTTAAATAAAAGGTTTATCATGAATTATGAAGAGGTAGTTGTCGAATTAGACCATGTCATAAAGAGTTCTGAGAAGGTAGCTGTATCAGTTTTTGATAAACTAGAATTAGCTTTATCTTATACTAAAGAAAAAGAATCATGTGATTTGATTATGGAAGTTATGAATACAATTCAAGAAGAAGATATCTTCAGACAAAAACTTGAAAGAGTAGTAAATTGCATTTGTGAAGCTCAAGGCATAGATGGATCTAGATTTAATATAGCACCAACAGCAAAACATATTTCAGGTGATAGTTATGATGATGAGATATCTCAAGAGGATATCGATAAAATGTTTGCTAAAATCAATAAATAGAAAGTTTAAACTTTCTATTTATCACATACTTCTTTTTTAAGAGTATTTAAAGTTCCAAATATTCTTAAAGACTCTATTTCAACTTCTTTTGCTTTTTCATTTAAAATATTATTTGGTTCATTATTTGCATTTGCATCAGTTAGTGCTTGTATTTTTTTTGCCAATGAATTATTTAAGTTTTTAAGCTCTTCAAGTGAATTAGATGCTTCAATATGGTAAGTGTCTTCAAAATTATTTATAAAGTTAGATAACACTTCTGAAGGTGTTGCACTCCATTTAGTTTTTTTACCCAATCTAGAATAAGCTTGATCTTTTAGTTCTAGAACATTTACTTTTACTTTTGCTGCATCATAAACTAAGTCTACATTACATACTTGCTCTCTAGCGTCTTGGATAAAACTAGCTCTTGAAGCAGCTGTTACAAGAGAATTTGACATATTAGCAATCAACCTTGACATATTAGAAATCTCTTCTGCTACTCCTGCATTTTGTTGTGTAACTTGGTCCAATGTTGTAACAGCATCATTAATCTGTCTAATACCGCCTTCTTGTTCTTTAGCTGCATTTGAAACATTATCTATCATTATTATTGTATCAGTGATATTTTGATTTAATTCATTATATCCTTCAATCATTTTACTTGAAATTTCTTGTCCACCTTTTGCTTTCATCGAAGCAGCTTCAACTATATCTTTTATCTCTTTAGCAGCTTCTGCACTTCTTGATGCTAGGTTTCGTACTTCTTGAGCAACTACAGCAAAACCTTTACCAGCTTCTCCAGCAGTTGCCGCTTCAACAGCAGCATTAAGTGAAAGAATATTTGTTTGGAATGCAATTTGGTCAATGATCTCAATTGCTTCATTTATTGAGCTTACTTGTTTATTGATATCTTCCATTGAATGAGCAGTTTGATTTGCTAAGTCTTCACCATTTTTTGCAGAAGCAGTAACTTGTTGAGACAATTGTTTCATCTTAGCAGCTGCTTCATTTGTTCCTTTTATATTAGAAGTTATTTGCTCTAATGCAGCAGCTGTTTCTTCTAAAGATGCAGCTTGTTTATTTGATGATTTAGACAAATTACTTGCAGCATCTGATAATGTTTGGGTATTTTCATTTAATGAATCACCAGTATTCATAATCATTGCTAAAATTTCAGAGGTATTATGTCCTACAAGTTTTATTCCAGCTGTTAGTGAACCTAAATCTCCATAAATACCTTTATCATCAATTTGTGCATCAAATTTTGATTCTGAATACTGTTTTAAAGTAGCATTTATTTTTTCCAAAGTAGTTCTAGTACCACTAATCATAGTGTTAAGTTTATTTTTTAAATCTTCTACATGTGGATTTGCAGCTTTAGAATTTACATTATAAACAAAGAAACCATTACCTGTCTTTTCTAAAACATCATTTGCTTCTTCTATAACTTTTGCATCAAGTGCAAGTCCTGCATTTACTTTATCCATATATGAGTTAAATAAATCAGCAACTTCAGAAATTTCATCTTTTGATTGAACGCTTAATCTTATATTTGTGTCATTTGATTCAATTAAGTTTGTAAAACCTGATTTTAAAGACTCAATTGGGTTTGTAGCTCTTTTAACTAAAAAGAAAATCAATACTATAGTTAATATACTTAGTATTAGTGAAGTAGTAGAAATACTTACAACCAAATCAACTAATTCCCTATCTGAATCTTGTAGTGAAAAAGTCAAATCCATTACTCCAATTACATCACCAATTTGTTGATTTGCATGACACATAATACAATCTTGTTCAGCAATCATAGGTTTAATCATTCTTATTTCATGATTACCATTATCTGTTGTTTCAAACAATTGTGAATTTTTAGTGTCAAAAGACTTTAATATACTTGGGTCTTCTGTATACTTTGTACCTGGTGCATACATTTCAATCAATGGTTTACTTTTAGCAACTGTTAAATTTTTAACACCTTTTATAGTTGCTGCAGCTTTCTCTGCTTTTTGGATTGTTGCAATATCACCCGTTGACATTGCATTTCTTAGACTTTGAAACATTGCAGTGTGTAACATCTCTAAATATTCTTTTGTAGTATTTAAAGAATCTCTTTTTACTTCTGTTGTAGTAAAGTAAATTACTGATGTACTACTAATTGTCATTAAAATAATTAATGCAAATATTATTTTATTGCTTATTTTTTTCGATATAAATCCAAACATTTACTAACCTTAATCTTTAAGTTGTAATAGTATATAATTAAATTCATTTATAAACAATAAAAACTTAAAGAGATTTAAAAAAATAATGATAGTTGGAATAAACGGTAAAATAATAAGAAAAGAACCAACCCTCTTACATATTGATGTTAATGGGCTAGTTTATGAAGTCTTTGTATCTGTTAACTGCAGTTCTAAGATAACAGAAAATAATATTTCATTACACACTACATACATAATAAGAGAAGATTCTCAAGCTTTGTATGGATTTATTGATGTAAATGAAAAAAAACTTTTTGATACAGTAATAAAAATAAATGGAGTGGGACCAAAAGTAGCACTTGCAATTTGTTCAACATTTACTCCAAGTTCTTTTTCTCAAATAGTAAGTTCAAATGATATTTCTATGTTAAAAAGAGTTCCAGGTATTGGTCCAAAAGGAGCTAGTAGAATTTTGGTTGAGTTATCTGGATTTGTTATTGATGGAAATAGTGATGAAGATTCAATGGGAACAAATATGATGGAAGCATCTATGGCATTGGAATCATTAGGATTCAAAAAAGATGTTATAAGCAAAGCATTAAAAAGCTGTAGTGCTACAAATACAAGTGATTTAGTAAGAGAAGCACTTAAAAGATTACAAAAATAGATTTAAAGGTTAGATAAGAATGAAGATTGCTATAGTTTTTGGTGGAAGTAGTTATGAACATGAGATTTCAATAGTATCTGCTATTGCTATGAGAGATGTTATTAAAAGTGAATTAGAATATATATTTTTAGATGAGAACAGAGATTTTTATCATATTCCTACTAAAACAATAAAATCAAAACTTTTTAGTACTGGTGAATATAAAAAGTGCGATAAATTAACTATCAAAAAAGGTGGCTTTTCAAAAAAAGCTATGTTTGGTGAAAAAAATGTAGAGTTTGATATTGTCTTAAACTTAATCCATGGTGGAGATGGTGAAGATGGAATAGTTGCTTCACTATTTGAATTTTTTGATATAAGATACATAGGTCCTAGAGTTGGAGCTTGTAGTGTAAGTTTCAATAAGTTTTTAACAAAAGGATATGCTTCATCTTTAGGGATTAAGACAATACCTTATCAATATTTTACAAAATTTGATGAAGTAAGTGTAGAACAATTTCCAGTAATCGTAAAACCAGTTACTTTAGGAAGCTCGATTGGGGTTAGTATTGTAAAATCAAAAGAAGAGTTAAGTTATGCCCTTGATGTTGCTTTTGAGTTTGATAATGCAGTTTTAATAGAAACTTTCGTACCAAATATAAAAGAGTACAACCTTGCAGGTTATAAAATAGGGAATGAAATCAAATACTCAATAGTAGAAGAGCCACAAAAAGCTGACTTTTTAGATTTTGATAAAAAGTACCTTGATTTTGCAAGAACAGAGAGAGTAAGTGTTGCTAATATTAGTGATGAGTTAAAAGATAAGTTGAAAAAAGCTTTTGAGACTATTTATAATACTACTTTTAATGATGCAATGATTAGATGTGACTTTTTTGTAATAGATGATGAAGTATATTTAAATGAAATCAATCCAATCCCTGGCTCTATGGCAAACTATCTGTTTGAAGATTTTGATGCAAGTATAAAAGAACTATCAAAATCACTAAAACTAAAAGATAAAATCAAAATCTCATATGATTATGTAAACAAAATCCAAGCGGCTAAGGGTAAATAAACCTTGGCTTTAAAATCAATCCAATACGATAATAAAACTTTTGATATCTCATATGAAATAATAAATCAATCTTCAAAAAAAGATATTATTATTCTTCATGGTTGGGGTTCAAATAAAGATATCATGAGTAAAAACTTCAAAAGCTATTTGCCAAGTTTTAGACATATATATGTAGACTTACCAGGTTTTGGAAAAAGCCCTACAAAATATGTTCTTACAACAGATGATTATACAAATATCATGGAAATATTTTTAAAAACTATTAGTGCTTCAAAAGATACAATTATGGGACACTCATACGGGGGAAAAGTTGCCACAAAATTAAACCCTAAAAATCTTATACTTTTAAGTAGTGCAGGAATAGTAGAAGAAAAATCAGATAAAGTAAAAAGAAAAATCAAAATGGCAAAGTTTTTTAAAGCCTTGGGATTAGGTGCTATTACTAAGATTTTTAGAAGTAAAGATGTGGATAATATGAGTGAAAATATGTATGCAACTTTTAAAAATGTACTAAATGAAGATTTTACCGAAGATTTTAAAAACTTTTTAGGAAAAGCATATATTTTTTGGGGTGAAAGTGATACTGCAACTTCTTTAGCCTCAGGAGAAAAAATAGCCTCACTTATAAAAAATAGTGAATTTAAATCATACGAAGGGACTCACTTCTTCTTTGTTGAACATGCAAAAGATATAAGTGAAAGAGTAGAAAATGGAATACTTTAATATATTTACACATTTAGTTTTAGTTATGGCACTTGGTTGGTATTTGATTACCAATTTACAATGGTATAGCTATAAGTTAGAAAGAGTTATCTTTAAGCATCACAAATTGCATTGGCATATCATATATTTTGTAACGCCTTTTGTGATGTATTATTTATTACCATCATTATACTTTTTGGTTTATTTTTATGCTTTATATTTGCCATTATTGATTTTATGGAATATGAAACTTGATAAACCATTGGTTTTAACATCTCGAGTTCAAAGATTTTTAGCCATACTTCTGTTTGTAACATTTAGTATTAGCCTTTTATGTTTTGTAAGTGAAAATTGTAAATCAGCTGGTATTTTTATCCCATTATTTATAGCTTATTTGGTCTCTTTCTCTTTAGAGCGAATATTTTTTATCTCTTTTAAACATAGAGCTAAAAAAAGACTTCAAGGTATAAAAGATTTAAAAATCATTGCAATTACTGCATCATATGGAAAAACATCTATAAAAAACTATTTATACCAAATCCTTAAATCAAAGTTCAATGCCTATAAAACTCCAAGAAGTGTAAATACCCTAGCAGGACTTGTTTTAGATGTAAACAGAGACCTACCTGACAATGCAGAAATATACATAGCAGAAGCAGGGGCTAGAATGCAAGGTGATATAGAAGAGATATCAAACTTCTTGAACCAAGATTATGCGATCTTAGGACAAGTAGGTGAACAACATATAGAGTACTTCAAAACCTTAGATAATATTATCCACACTAAAATGGAAATCCTAAAATCACCAAAAATGATAAAAGCTTTTGTACATGAATCTGTACCAATTTTAGACTATTCAAAAATAGAAAAGTTCCCAAATGATTTAAACATAACGAAAAGCAATTTAGATGGAATCTGGTTTGATGTAAATATTGATGGGAAACAAGAACATTTCTACGCACCAATACTTGGAAGTTTCAATGCAGTAAATCTAACAGCTTGTATTCTTATGGCAAAAGAGTTAGGTATGAGTATAGATCAAATAAAAATAGCCCTAGATAAAATCAAGCCAGTGGAACACAGACTTCAAAAAATAGAAGCTGGTGGAAAAGTAATCATTGATGATAGTTTTAATGGAAATTTTGAGGGTATGCTTGAAGCTGTAAATTTATGTAGTGAATACAAAGGAAGAAAAATAATCATAACTCCAGGTTTAGTTGAATCAACTGATGAGACAAATATCCTTTTAGCAAAAGAGATAGATAAACACTTCGATTTTGTTATTTTAACTGGTTCATTAAATACTCATCTTTTTAGTGATAATATAGATAAGAATAAACAGTTTATTTTAAAAGATAAATCAAAAATGGAAGAGACTTTAATAGAAAAAACAAGAGCAGGGGATTTAATCCTTTTTGCAAACGACGCTCCTAATTTTATTTAAGCAGAAGCTTAAATAAAATTAAGTGAAAAATGAAAAGTGAAAAATGAAAAATGTTTTAAAAAATAAATCTTATCAATTTGCTATTCGAATTGTAAAATTAACTAAATATTTACAAGAAGATAAAAAAGAATTTATTTTATCTAAACAAATTCTTAGAAGTGGTACTGCAATTGGTGCTTTAATTTCTGAATCTGAATTTGCTCAATCCAAACCTGATTTTATATCAAAACTACACATTGCTTTGAAAGAAGCAAACGAAACTAATTATTGGATAGCTTTGTTAAGGGATAGTGAATATATTAATGATAAAATGCATAAAAGTATTGAGCCTGAGATTAAGGAATTGATAAGTCTTTTAGTAAGTAGTATAAAAACTTCAAAGGAAAATAATGCAAAATAATTTTTCACTTTTCATTTTTCATTTTTCATTTCTTTTCCAAAGGAAAATATAATGGAAAGAATCTATGCACCTTGGCGATTTGAATATGTAACAGAAGATAAGATTGAGGGGTGTGTATTTTGTCACATTTATGAAAATCCAAATGATGATGAAAAACTAGGTGTTGTTTTTAGAGATAAAAACTGCTATGTAGTTATGAACAAATACCCATACACTCCCGGTCATATGATGGTAATTCCAAACTTTCACACAGAAAATATAGAAGATTTAGATGATGAAGTATGGATTGAGATGTCTTTGAGAGTAAAACAAGCTACAAAGATGTTAAAAGAGGTTTTAAATGCCGAGGGTATAAATATTGGTATGAATCTTAGTAAAGCTGCTGGTGCTGGTATTGCTGAGCATGTTCATTATCATCTTGTTCCAAGATGGGGAGGGGATACTAATTTTATCACTACTATAGGAGATACTAGAGTTTATCCTGTTGATTTTGGGAAGATTTATAAGAAACTTTGTGAGAATGCTTTGGAGTATTTTGTTTAATGAATTTATTTTAAGCTTAAATAATATAATAAAATATGGCAAATAATTGGAATATACCTTTATGGTTAGAGTTAGAAGTTAGGCAAAGAGATAAAAGATGTGTTTATTGTGGAGTAGAGTTTACATCTTCAAAAGTTTCTAAAAAAACTGCTCCAAGTTGGGAACATATTATTAATGATGCAAAAATAATCACAAGAGAAAACATAGCTTTATGTTGTTGTAGTTGTAATGCAAGTAAAGGGCAAAAAGAACTTTCTATTTGGCTTGAATCAAAATATTGTCAGAAAAAAAATATCAATAAAGATACTGTTTCTTTGATAATAAAACAAGCACTTGAAAATAAGTAAAGTATTTAATATATTTTTTCTCATGAAGACTTAGCAGTCTTCGCTTCTCTTACTTTTTGGTCTCGAAAAAGTAAGCAAAAAAGACTGCCGAATTGATGAAGGCGAAGCTTCCTTCCAGTTAAATATTTATTTCCTGCCCTGCAAAACTCACTAAAATGACCGTTTAGGTCATTTCTTAACGTTCAAACAGTTTCGGGCTTTACCGAAAATAAACATTTAACTTCCAGCTTCATCAAAGGCAGAAAGAAAAGACGATAGTTTTAACTGCTAGTTTATAAAGTAATATCTAGACACCAACTCCTTTTGCTACATCTGCAGGAGCCGAATGTTTATTTTTTATTTCGGAAAAAGCTGAGGATTGTTTGAATAAAAAAGAGTGATAAACTCACTCTTTTTTGTGAGTTTCTGAAGCTAGAAATTAAAAATAATAAATGAGGGAACCTTTGGCTCCTAAGCCGTAGTTGCTTTTGCTTACTTTTCGTCAATACAAAAGTAAGAGAAGCGAAGAGGTTTATCCTCTTCAAGAGAGAAACTTATTATTTTCAAGCCAATATAACTTTACAATGCTATACTTAAGACACAAAAACTCAAACTAGGGATTAAACATGGTAATTAGAAAACAAGTAAATGAAAGAATGAGTAAGATAGTTGAATATAGTGGGGTTATTTATTTAGCTGGAATCGTATCTGATGATAAAGACTTAGATATAAAAGGTCAAGCTCAAAGAGTGTTGGCTATGGCAGAAGAAAGATTAGCTGAAGCTGGTAGTAATAAAGACCATATCTTACGAGCTGAAATATTTGTAAAAGACATCGCTAGAGATTTTGCTGGGTTTAATGAAGTTTGGGATGCTTGGGTATCAAAAGAACAGCCACCTGCACGTGCTTGTGTTGAAGCAAATATGGCAAGCTCTAATACACTAGTAGAGATAATATTTACAGCAGTAAAGAGTAGAATATTATAGTAAAAAGATTTTTTCTTTTTGCTAAACATTAAAATTTTTTATTACATCTTATTTCTTCTTGAAGTATAATACTTGCATAGTATTATTTCAAATAAAATCTGGAGAATCATTTATGAAAAGAGACACTATTATTATCGGTGCTGGAGTAGTTGGACTTATGTGTGCTTATCATTTACATAAAGCTGGACGAAAAGTAACTATTATCGATGAAGGTGATATTACAAATTGTACCTCATTTGGAAATGCAGGATTATTATCTGCCTTTGATAAAGGCTGTTTATCTTATCCTGGTGTTATTACAACTACAATGAAACAGATGATAAAAGGTGAGTCTCCTGTAAAAGTTCATCCAAAACTTGACCCCAAACTCTTTACTTGGCTTTTTAAATTTGCAGCAAGTGCAAATGAAAAGAGATTTAAAAAAACAGTTATGCTTTTTGAAAAGTATGGGGAAGATACTTTAAAATTATATGAAAAGATGCAAAAAGAGGATAAGCTAGATTTTGACTATCATAGAAAAGGTATGCTTTCTGTATTTACAGAAGATGCAACTTATGAGAAGAAGCTAAAAGAGTGTGAATCAAAAGATAAAAAAACATATAAAATATTATCAAAAGAAGAGACAAAAGAGTATTTGCCTTGTGGAAATGAGAAAATAAAAGGTTCGATTTTATTTACTAGAAATGCTCACCTTGACCCTAAAAGAGTTATGTTAGAAACAAAAGAGTTTTTAAAAAAAGAGGGTGTTGAGTTTATATTAAATGAAAAAATCATAGATATAAAATTTTCAAATAAAAAAGTAAAATCAGTAAGTTCACTTACAAACACTTACGAAGCAGAAAACTTTGTACTTTCAACTGGTTATCAAACACTTTTAGCTGATATTAGAAAGAAAAGTTTGATGATGACTCCTGCAAAGGGTTATAGTATTACTTTCTCTATGCCTAATGAGCTTAAACCAAAAACATCAACACTCTTTAGCGATTTGTTTATAGTTATGACTCCAAGACGAGATAGCGTAAGACTTACATCAAAATTAGAATTAGGTTCTACTGATACAAAAGTAATAAAAGAGCAAATAGATAGTATAAAATCAAACTTTGAAAAATACACACTTCCCTTTGAGATGAAAGAGATAAAAGAGTGGACAGGATTTAGACCACTTACTCCAAATGATATACCACTATTTGGAAGAGACGAAGAGTATAAAAACTTAGTATATGCTATGGGAATGGGTTGGCTTGGTATGACTTTTGCTCCTAGTATTGGGAAAATAGTTAAAAAAATTATTACAAAAGATTTAGAGAATAAAAATAGCGATGATGTTTTACTTTTCTCAGGTTTTTATCAATAAAATAAAATATAAAAGGTTATAGATGTATTCAAAACTACTATCTAAAAAGAAATATTATGGTGAAGGTAAAATCTCAGAATCAAAAAATGAAGAGTTTTATAGAAGTAGTTTCCACAAAGATTATGATAGATTAATATTTTCAAAGTCATTTAGAAGACTTTCAAAAAAAACGCAAGTTCATCCTTTATCTAAAAATGACCATGTGCATAATAGATTGACTCATAGTTTAGAAGTTGCAAGTGTGGGAAGAAGTTTAGGATTAAGAGCTGGAGAGATATTTAAAAGAAAAAATGAGAGTATAAATCCATATGATGTGGGATATATAGTTCAAACAGCTTGTTTGGCACATGATATTGGAAATCCTCCCTTTGGACATGCTGGGGAAGAAGTTATTAAAGAGTGGTTTGCAAAAAATAAAGAAGAGAGTTTTCTAAAAGCCTTATCAAGTGATGAGTTAGATGATTTTTTAAACCTAGATGGCAATGCCCAAAGTTTTAGAATAGTATCAAAACTTGAAAACAATAGTTTTAAAGGTGGTATGAATCTTACTTTTTCTACCTTGGGAGCACTTATAAAATACCCTTATGCTTCAAGTAATTGTAAGATAATAGGAAAGTCAAAATTCAACTTTTTTCAAAGTGAAAAAGAGTTTTTTGAGCTTTTATTTAAAGAGCTTGATTTAGTAAGAAAAGATGGAACATATATGAGACATCCACTATCTTATTTGATGGAAGTTGCAGATGATATTTGTTATGCCTTATTGGATTTACAAGATGCCCATGAACTTAAAATCATCACACTTAATGACACAATAAAAATCTTTGAATACATATTGGGAAAAGAAGAGGTTGCTAACTCACTTGCAAGTGATAAGTATGATGATTTTCAAAGATTATCAAGATTTGTTGCTTTATCAATCAATAACCTTACAAATCATGCAATGGAGAAGTTTGAAGAAAACTTAGAACATATTTGTAGTCAAAGTCAAGAAAAAGATTTATTGTCATATTTTACAAATGCTGATTTAAAACAAGGTTTATTAGTAGCTAAAAAACTAGGTCACGATAAAGTATTTAATGAGACTAGAAAAGTAGAATTAGAACTTGGTGCTTATAATATAATCGAAATCTTGTTAGACAATCTAATAAAGGCTACTTACAGATTACACGAATGTAAAGATGAAAAAAAATTATCATTTAAAGATCAAAGAGCCCTACAACTAATGGAAAATGATAAACCAAATAAAAATGATTCACTATACAATATGTATCAAAGAGTGATTGATTATATTGTGGGAATGACTGATAACCATGCAAAACATATTGCACATCAGTTTATTGGGATGGGATATTAGGTATGCCAATGAAAACAGAGTGTGAAATAGCAAAACTAGGTGAAGATGTCTTAAGAAAAAAAGCTAAAAAAGTAAAAGATATAAAAAGTGAAAAAATTCAAAATATCATAAAAGAAATGTTAGATTGTGTAAAAAAGAGTAATGGAGTAGGGCTTGCAGCTCCTCAAATATTTCATTCGTATCAAATACTTATAATCTCTTCAAAACCAAATGAAAGATATCCAGATGCTCCATTTATGGAAGATGAAATTATAATCAATCCAAAAATCATAAAAAAATCAAAAACAAAAGAGAAAGGTTGGGAAGGGTGTTTAAGTATTCCTGGAATCAGAGCAGAAGTTCCAAGACACAAAAAAATTAAAGTAAAGTACACAACAATAGATAATGAAGAGAAAACTCAAACTTTTGAAGACTTTATTGCAAGAGTTTTTCAACACGAATATGATCATCTACTGGGGTTGGTATATCTTGATAGAGTCGAAGATACAAAAGATATAATTACTGAAGAGTTATATTTTAAAAAGATTAGATAATCTTTATTTTAATAAATCACATGGTTCAATATTAAAAAGCTTAGCTAACTTATAAATATGTGCTAAGTTAAAGTGTTTATTGTATTTTAAATTTTCACAGTTAGAATAAAAAGCAACCGATCCTATCCCAATTTCAAGTGCAACTTCTAATTGATTTAATCCATTTTCAATTCTTTTTTTTTATATTTCCTGCTATCTTTTTATAAAAAAGTTCAAGTTCAAGTTCAGGTGTACTATCTAATAAATTCATTTTTGTATTAATTACCCTATTATTACATTAGCTACATAACTATATAGTTATAATATTTTATTATCTTTATTCTATAGGATAAATATAATAATTCCCATTATATTAGATTCTTTTGTTTTACTAAAAATATAAATAAATAATTAATATAAATTTATGAGAAATATAATATTTTTTTAATAAAACAGAAAAATTATTTTTATCCTATAGGATATTGCGAAAGAGGAAAAGATTAAAGTAAAATAAATAAATACATTATATTGGTTAAAAATAGGATATAAAATTATGATTACCATGATATCAAAAATTATTTAATAATGAATAAAAATTATTTATTAAATAAAAAAGATAATAGAATCTTACAATTAGCTGATGTTATGCAAAATGTTATGGCTGAATGTAAAAATCCTCTAAATAATATATATACTATCTCTTCTGGTGTATTACTCAACAGTGAAATTGGTTTATCAGATGAACATACATATAAAAGTACATTAATAACAATAAATGAAAATATAAAAAATATTATAAATAGCATTAATTATTTTGATATTTTTTTATCAGATAAAGAAGAATTAAAAACATTTAATATCAATAATGCTTTACAAAATGTAATATCTATGCATAATCAACTTTTAAAAAAATACAAAATATCAGTAAAAACAAATTATTTAGCTACTAGTCATTTTACTGGATATGAAAATGAACTAACACAAATATTTACATATACACTATCTACTTTAATAAATATTTTAAAGAAAAGACAAAAATCTGAATCAATAATAATTAAAACTAGAACAAATCAAAATAATACAAAGATTACTATTAGAGTAACTAATGGAGATCTAAATGAATTTCCTTTAGATCTTGGATTATATATATCAAAGAAAATTATCGAAGAACATTACAAAGGAGAAATTATAATAGAAAATGAAAGATTTGAATTTGAAGGAAAAAAGTATCAAGGTATGAAGTTTATAATTATTATTAATAATAGTATAGTTATTTGAGCTCTATTAATAAAATGTACAAAATTTATAAAGTTATATAAAAAAATTAAAGTATAAACAAGGGTAAAATTATGTTTAAAAATTTAACAATAAAAATGAAATTAATTTCATCTTTTTCATTGATGGTTATCTTAATTGCAGGTTTAGCAATTTATAGTATATCTTCAATAAATGAAACAAGTAATGGTTTTAGTAAATACAGAAAAATTGCGAAACAGTCTATTCTTGCAAGTGATCTTCACTCAAATATGCTTATGGTTAGAATGCATGTTTTAGATTATTTTAAAGTAGCTACTCAAAAAAGTATGGATGGCTTTAATAAGTATTATGGTATTTCTGAGAACTTAGTAAGTGAGGCACTAACTGAGATTAAAGATCCTTCAAGAGTATCAATGGTAGAAGAGATTAATAAAAGTTTTGACACATATAAAAAAGGATTTTTAAATGTAGTTACTTTAATAAAAGAAAAAAATGATGAAGTATTAAATAATCTTGAAGTTAATGGAAAAAAAATAAATAGAAGTTTAAATTCTATTATAGAAAGTTCAAAAGACGATAAAAAAGAAAGTGTTTCATCTTTGGCAGGGAAAGCTGTTGAGGCTTCTTTATTTGCAAGACTTTATAGTAGAAAGTTTTTAGATTCTAATGAAAAGGAAGATTATAATAGAGTATTAAAAGAACTTACTAATTTTGATAAAGTACTAGATGATTTAACTGCTGTTGTTAAAGACCCAAAAAGAAAAGAGCAATTACAAGTGGTATCATCAGCTTCGAAGACTTATAAAAATGGTATAAATTTTATATATAAAACTATCAATGATAGAAATAATATTATTAAACAATTATGGGTATTGGATTTAAGAATTGTAGAATTATCAAAGAATATAATAATCTCGACAAAAAAAGATCAAGATACAATTGGCCCTGCTGTCCAAAAATTAAACTCAAATATAAAATCATTAGTTACAACGATATCTATAATAATATTAGTTTTAGCAATTTTCCTAGCAATAGCCTTACCAAGAAATATAGCTAACTTATTAAACACTTTTCAAACAGGCTTAATAGACTTTTTTAAATATTTAAACCGAGAAATAGCAGAAGTAGAATTAATAAAATTAAATTCTGAAGATGAATTTGGAAAGATGGCAAAAGTAGTAAATGAGAATATAGAAAAGACAAAAAAAGGAATAGAAGAAGATAGAAAATTAATAGATGAGACAATAGCAGTATTAGGAGAATTTGAACAAGGTGATTTAGTACAAAGATTAGATATAAATGTATCAAATCCAGCTTTAATGCAACTAAAAAATGTATTAAATAAAATGGCAGATAACTTAGAAAATAACATTAATAATGTACTTGAAGTTGTAGAAGAGTACTCTTCATATAACTATTTAAATAAAATATCAACTAAAGGGCTAAAAGAGCATCTTCTAAAATTAGCAAGTGGAGTAAATAATTTAGGTGATTCAATAACAGAGATGTTAATAGAGAATAAATCAAATGGACTAACTCTAGATAAAAGTTCAAATACTCTATTAAATAATGTAGATAAATTAAATCAAAGCTCAAATGAAGCAGCAAGTTCTCTAGAAGAAACAGCAGCAGCCTTAGAAGAAATCACAAGTAATATAAGAAGTAATACAGAAAATATAGCAAAAATGTCTGAACTGTCAAGTGGTGTAACAAAATCAGCAAATGATGGAGAGAAACTAGCAAATGATACAACACTTGCAATGGAAGAGATAAATGCCCAAGTAACAGCAATAAAAGAAGCAATTACAGTAATTGATCAAATAGCTTTTCAAACAAATATTCTAAGTCTAAATGCAGCAGTAGAAGCAGCAACAGCAGGAGAAGCAGGGAAAGGATTCGCAGTAGTTGCAGGAGAAGTGCGAAATCTAGCTTCAAGAAGTGCAGAAGCAGCAAGTGAGATAAAATCATTAGTAGAAAATGCTACAAATAAAGCAAATGATGGGAAAAATATAGCAGGTGAAATGATAAAAGGATATAAAGCATTAAATAGTAATATCTTAGAATCAACAAACCTAATTACAGATATAGAAAGTGCTTCAAAAGAGCAACTGTCAGGAATAGAACAAATTAATGATGCAGTAAATGAATTAGATCAACAAACACAACAAAATGCTATGGTAGCATCTGAAACACAAGATATAGCAATCTTAACGGATGAAATAGCTAAACTAATTGTAAGTGATGCAGATAATAAAGAGTTTACGGGGAAAGATAGTGTAAAAGCCAAATCAACTGATAATAAACAGAGCGTTAAAAAAGAAGTTATAAAACCTGTAATAAAAAAAGAAGTAAAAAATGAAGTGATAAAATCACAAAAAGAAAAAGATGAATGGGAGAGCTTTTAAGCTCTTCTAGTCTAAATCTCTTTTTTTAATTTCATCGAGAGCGTTTAAAATTCCGTGTCAGTCACCAATAGTTACATAAAC
>TARA_R110002033_G_scaffold1389_2_pt1 | contig 16239 bp, 16 predicted proteins | sample TARA_R110002033 | Tara Oceans TARA_R110002033 (sample SAMEA4397051) | marine metagenome | biome: Polar Biome; feature: [SRF] surface water layer (ENVO:00010504); material: water (ENVO:00002006), including particulate matter (ENVO:01000060) such as... | depth 5 m
AACCTCAGCAACGTATTGGTGTTTCACAATCGGCATTACATTATTCTCTTTTAGTATTTATGGATTGATTCTATCTGATGCTAAAGGAAAGAAACTTCGTTTTTTAGGGCCTATTACACCAATTGGAGGATTATTATTGGTTGTAGGTTGGTTATTGGTATTGACCAATGCATTTTAAGAATAAATAAAGCACTTTCTATTCCTTGACTAACTCGAAGTTTACATTTAAACTATACTTGGAATAACAAAGTGTATTGTGAGCGCACTGGAATTCTAATAAACTATTCCGGAAAACCATTTAAACTTAAGGTCTGTAAGATTTTATCTTCATCTTCATAAATAAAATATGCTTTTAACTCAGGATGAGAGTTTAAAAACCAAGTAACCTTATCAATTCCCATAGCCTGAAAGGCAGTTGCGTACGCATCAGCCATCATACAATCTGGCGCAATAACAGAAACACTTAGAATATTTGTTTTTGTTGGATAACCCGTTTTTGTATTAATAATATGTGCATAGCGATTGCCGTTGTCATCAGTTCTAAACTTTCTGTAGGTTCCTGAAGTAGCCATACTTTCTTCTTTTAGAACAATAACTTTAGAGTATGATTGCTTACCATCAAAATTAGGGTCATCAATACCAACTGCCCAGCCCTTTTTGCTTTCTAAATTTAATCCTGATGTTCTTAAATCACCTCCTATGTCCACTAAATAATTATCAATTCCTTTAGATTCTAAAAAATTAGCAATAACATCAATTCCATAGCCTTTTGCTATAGCATTGAACTCGAGATAACTTTCTTGCTGCTTTTTAATATGTTTATCGACTATACCAACTTTGTTAAAACCGACAAATTTCATTAATCGATCTATGGTTGAGCTATCTGCTAAAAATTTATCCTTTTCTGCCCCAAAATTCCATGCGTTTACAACATTACCTATAGTTGGATCAAAAACACCTTCGGTTTTTCTGTAAATGATTTTTGAAGCTTTAAAAACATTTTCAAAATGATTATCAACTTTAGTGATTTCATTTCTATTAAGTTTAGATATATCAGAATCTGGAATGTAGGTAGAAAGCGATTTATTTACAACCGCAAACAAACTATCAAACTGTTTCTGATAATTAATATGGTCTTCAGAAAAATATTGAATATTATAACTGGTGCCGAAAACTGGACCAGAAAGTTTAGTGTTTTTAGGTTCTTGCTGACAAGAAAAAGTCAGAGCAATTAGAAATAGGTAAACGATTTTTTTCATAAGTTTAAATCTGATATCAACTGTATTAAGTCTTTCGCTTCTGATTAGAAATTAATTCAAATTCATATCTATAACTTGTACGCCATTATACTCAATTAGATATTCTTGATTTAAATACAATGGTAAATCTTCACCATCAGGATTTCCCAAACCAACACCAGCATATAATACTTTTGCTTCTTTTTCGTAAGCATGCTTTTTAAAGGTTTCCATCCAAACAATATCATAATTATTTGGGTTTTCAGGTAATATCACAGCCCTTACAACCACAAAAAAGTATTGACTATTCTTATCTATACATACAAATTGTGGGTGACGTTTAAGCTTACTATTAATAGCTACAAATTCGAAACCACGAGACTCTAGGTCTTTACCAACGTGGTTCATTGCTAAGTTATGTAGTTCTTGAGGTGTAAGTGGTTTACTCATAATGCAAAGATACAAAGTTGCTATTTAAATCTCACAAACTTGGCACTTCCAAAAGTATAATTTGAAACAGAAATTTGGGCATCATCTTTTAATTGATACCACGGAGAAATAGTAGAGTCTTCTATGTTCTTTACCAAATGCACACTCTGTGCTGGTGTGTTACCTTGAAAAAGCAAGAATATTTTTTCATCATTTTCATTTACAGCTTCATCGCATACCATAACAATATGTCCTGGACTTCCACCTTTTATAAGCATATCTCCAATTTTTAAATCTTTAGATTCAATTAGTTTTAATTCATTGTGAAGAGATAAAGTACCAGAATACATGTAGATTAAATTTAAGTATTTATAAAAATTATCTTTAGACGAATTGGCATTTGTTGTTTTATGAAACGTTACTTTGTTTCCTTTTATTATTGGTCTATACCCTTCCGCATATTTTAACCAAGAGCAATAATGACCTGACGTAAAATTAAAGCCTATTTCGTCTTTTCTATTATTGTCCCACAAATATTCACTTCGAACTCTTATTAATGCATCTGCACACTGTTGCAAACCATTTTTTGGTACAGGAATTTCTAAAACACCAACATGACCACCTTGCCAGAAATAGTTAGTATCATCATAATTTATAATTTTACTCCCAAATGCTTTCAACTTATAATTACGAAGGTATTCCTCAAAACTTCCTGATTTATATACTACCCTTTTAAAACCAATAGGAAGGTTAACTCTAGACCTAATAGTTAAACTATCCTTATCTATTAAACTTGGTATTTCAATAACAGCAGAAACAGTCTCTATGGCTTTCTTTACTGGCTTAAGTTGATAAGCCAACACTACAATAGTAAACAGTAGTAATAATAAGAGAAGTCCTTTTTTCATTTAGTAAGATAATGTTGCAACCATTAGTAATTTAAGTTCTAAACGTTACAAAATAATGATTTGTTATATAGTTCTTAAATTTACCTAAAATTCAATAGCTCAATGACTAGTAAACAACTAATCTTCAATCTTTGTTTGTGCCTGTTTATTCTATCCGTAAATTGCGAAAATAAAAGCCAATTACCAGACCCTTTACAAGCTGGATGGGACGGTAATGCCGTTTGTGAGGTTGTAGAAGAAAACCAAGAATTAAGAGTGCTTAAATGTACTTTTGAACCTAATGTTGGACATGAGGAACATTACCATAACCCACATTTTGGATATACACTCTCTGGTGGAAAGTTTAGAATAAAAGATAATTCTGGTACTAGAGAAGTTAATGTACCGACAGGTTATAGTTTTAGAAACGATGAAATCACCACACACGAGGTTTTAAATATTGGTAAAACGACTGCTGTGTTTTTGATTATGGAGTATAAATAATTTTTTCTTATCTTTTCTTGAAATAAGATCCTAAATATTATGACAACTTCGACTAGGTTTGAACGTGCCATTACAAAACTGTACAGCGCTTTTCATAATAAAACTTTAAATCCTGATGATTGCAAGGAATGCGCCGTTGGCAACATTTTAGATAACAAAGACCATTGGCAACACTTAACTGATAAACATGGTTCAATTACATTAAATTATGTTGGAAAGGTTCACCAGAATCTAGGAAGAAAATTAAATGGCTATACTCCAATAGAACTTCTTCAAATTGAAAGTGCTTTTTTAAAAGGTTGTGGGTATCACATGACTACTGATAACCGATTACATAAGCCAAAAACAATTAACGACTCTGTGCTTTTTGATGGGTTGTGTAAAGTAGTTGAAACACTGTGTATACTAGACAATATAAACAACATTATGGACTGCTCGCTCCTATTCAATTTTAAACCACAACAATTACAACTTCAAGACTCATAAATTCTTAAAATTATGTACATAAAAAAAGCCAACTCAATTGAGTTGGCTTTTTTATATATAATTGTAGATTATCCTCCAAAGTCATCAAATCTAATATGTTCATCCGGAATTCCGAAATCTTCACCCATTTTCTGAACCGCTTGGTTCATTAATGGTGGTCCACAGAAGTATAATTCAATATCTTCTGGTGAATCATGTTTAGATAAATACTGATCAATAACTACTTGGTGAATAAAACCGGTAAATCCATCTCCAGATTCATCGTTTACATCTTCTTTAAGTTTCCAGTTATCAGCTTCAGTTGGATCTGATAATGCAATAAAGAACTTAAAGTTCGGGAAATCTTTTTCTAAGGCTCTAAAATAGTGGATATAGAATAATTCTGCTTTAGAACGTCCTCCATACCAATATGTTACTTTACGACCTGTTTTTAAGGTTCTAAATAATTCATACAAATGTGAACGCATTGGAGCCATACCTGCACCACCACCAACGTACAACATTTCAGAATCAGAATCATTTATAAAGAATTCGCCATAAGGTCCTGATATAGTAACTTTATCACCTATTTTCTGATTGAAAATATAAGAAGAAGCGACACCTGGATTTACATCCATCCAGCCACCTTTCTCTCTATCAAAAGGAGGAGTAGCAACACGAACGTTAAGCATAATTTTTCTTCCTTCAGCAGGATAAGAAGCCATAGAATACGCTCTTTCAACAAGCTCTTCATTCTTCATAACTAAAGGACGTAAACCAAATTTATCCCAATCTGCCTCAAATTTGTTTGGCTCTCCTGGATGATCTTCTGGATGTGCAGAAATATCCATGTCTGAATATTTAATTTCACAATTAGGAATTTCAATTTGAATATATCCACCAGCTTTATAATTCATATCTTCAGGAATTTCAACAACAAATTCCTTAATAAATGTAGCAACATTATAGTTTGAAACTACAGTTGCTTCCCATTTCTTAATTCCGAAAACTTCTTCTGGAATTGTAATTTCCATATCCTGCTTTACTTTTACCTGACAAGATAAACGTGCTCCATGAGCTAATTCTTTTCTAGTAAAGTGAGGAATCTCAGTAGGAAGTGCTTCTCCACCTCCAGATAAAACGTGACATTCACATTGAATACAAGTTCCACCACCACCACATGCAGATGGTAAGAAGATTTTTTGACTACCTAAAGTACTTAATAATGTACCTCCTGAACCAACTTCTATTTCACGCTCACCATTAATCAAAATCTTTACAGGTCCTGAAGGTGATAATTTCTGTTTTACAAATAATAATAGTGCTACTAACAATAATGTTACCAATAAAAAGGCTACAACTGTTGCGACTATAGTTCCGATTGTACTTGCGGCTAATATTATCATATCAATCAATTACTTGTTTGTATTTTCAGCTATTTCTAAGTCAGACTTAACTTTAGCATCTTCTTTTTTAATATCCTCTTTTATAACTTCTATTGCAGCAGAAGTTTCTTCTGGCTTAGCTTCTTCATCACCTCCAGTTAACATACCACCAAAGCTCATAAACCCAATTGCCATTAAACCAGTTATAATAAATGTAATACCTAAACCTCTTAAAGCTGGTGGTACATTACTATATCTAATTTTTTCTCTAATAGCTGCTATTGCTAAAATCGCTAAGAACCATCCAATACCAGAACCAATACCATAATTTAAGGCTAATCCTAATGTTGCTATTTCTCTAGACTGCATAAATAACGAACCACCTAAAATGGCACAGTTTACAGCAATTAAAGGTAAAAATATACCCAATGAGTTATATAATGATGGTGAAAATTTCTCAACTATAATTTCAACTAATTGTACCATAGTAGCAATCGTTGCAATAAACATAATAAAAGACAAGAAGCTTAAATCGTAGCTAGCATATTCTTCACCTAACCAAGATAATGCTCCGGGTTGTAATAAATACTGATCTAACAACCAGTTTAAAGGTACCGTAATTGCTAATACAAATATTACAGCAGCACCAAGACCAACAGCTGTTGATACTTTTTTAGATACAGCTAAGTAAGAACACATTCCTAAGAATGTTGCAAATACCATGTTATCTATAAATATCGATTTGAAAAATAATTCTATATGTTCCATATTTTTAAGTCTTAAGTTTGCAGTATAAAATCTTCAGATAGACATTTACTACAGACTATTGTTAGTCTTCTATTAATGCTTTGTTTCTACTACGTTGTATCCAAATAATAATACCTACAACTATTAATGCCATTGGAGATAATAACATAAAACCGTTATTTTCATAACCGATTGCATACAATCCTGTTTTTTCAATTGGGTCTCCTAAAACTTTAAATCCTAATAATGTACCAGAACCTAAAAGCTCTCTAAAGAATCCTACAATAATAAGTATTAAACCATAACCAGCAGCATTACCAATACCATCTAAAAATGACCTCCAAGGACCATTTCCTAATGCAAAGGCTTCAAAACGTCCCATGATAATACAGTTAGTAATAATCAATCCAACAAAAACCGAAAGTGTTTTACTTAGTTCATAAGCATAAGCTTTTAAAACTTGATCCACAATAATTACTAAAGCAGCAACAACTACAAGTTGCACAATAATTCTAATTTTTGAAGGAATAATATTTCTCATTAAAGAGATGACTACATTTCCTATTCCTAAAACAAATAATACAGAAACTGCCATTACAATAGAAGCTTTAAGCTCTGCTGTAATTGCTAATGCAGAACAGATACCAAGTACTTGAATAGTAATTGGGTTATTATCTGCTAATGGATCTAATATTAAATTGGCGTCTTTTTTTGATAAAAGTCCCATAAATTATTTTTTTAAAGTTTTAAAATAAGGCCAGTATAGCTTCAAATCTTTTTTGATCATTGCTGTAACACCATCACCAGTAATTGTAGCACCTGCAATCGCATCAACCTCGTTATCTGTTTTATCTAAATTTTTAGGATCAGCATTACCTTTTGCAACTGTAATTCCTTTAAAATTACCTGAAGCATCTAATAAATGTTCGCCTATAAAGTCGTCCATAAAAAAACGTTGCTTAATATTTGCTCCCAAACCAGGTGTTTCTCCTTTGTGGTCAAAATAAGCACCTTGTACAACCATGTTTTCATCCATTGCAACATAAGCCCAAATGGCATCCCAAAGACCTTTACCTCTTATTGGTGCGATATAAAATGTTTTACCATCCTTTTCTCCAACAAATAAAGGCAATCTTCTTGTTTCTCCAGATTTTGCTTTTGTTTGCTCCTTTTTTACATCAATTAAATAAGCTTGATTATTTTCTGAAGCACTTCCATTTTCAATTACTAATTGCTTTTGAATGTATTTTGAAAACTCACCAGCAACTTTATCCGTTGAAATAAAATTAGCACTTCCTTCTTCATTATCATTAACTCCCATTGCATACAGAATATTCTGCTGCTTTTCCATACGTTCGTTTTCCGTAATTGTAGGTTTTAAAGAAGCTGCTGTAAACGCTAATAAAGAACCTACGATTAATACCATCGCGATGGCAAAAATTATAGTATATGAATTTTTATCTGTTCTATTTTCCATCGTTATGCAACTTTAGCTTTTAAACGTTTCATTCTTTTCTTTACATTTCCTTGAACCACATAATGGTCAATTGTTGGTGCAAACACATTCATTAATAGAATAGCTAACATTACACCTTCTGGATATGCTGGGTTGAATACACGAATCATAATAGAAATAAATCCTACTAAGAAACCATATATCCACTTTCCTTTTGTTGTTTGAGATGCCGTTACAGGATCCGTTGCCATAAATACAGTACCAAAAGCAAAACCACCAATAAGTAAATGATGCCAAAATTCTGTACTCATTAACCCGTAGAATTTACTAGACTCTGTAATCCAACCTGAGCTCACAACTCCGTTGAAGATTAAACCCATTACTAAAGCACCTACTACAGATGAAAGCATAATTCTCCAACTTCCGATTTTAGTAAAGATTAAGAATAATGCACCTAATAATATTAATAGTGTAGAGGTTTCACCAACTGAACCAGGTATTAATCCGTAAAACATATCCATTACGTCATAGCCTACAGATTTCCCTTGAGCTAAACTACCTAATATTGTTTCTCCAGAAATAGCGTCTACATTTTGTCCTGCTGCAATTAACTGATCTTGTTCTACTGCTCCTTGTACCCAAACTTTATCACCAGACATCCATGTTGGATATGCAAAGAATAAGAAAGCACGGATTGTTAAAGCAGGATTAAGAATATTCATTCCTGTTCCTCCAAAAACTTCTTTACCAATAACAACACCAAAGGCAACTGCTACAGCTAACATCCATAAAGGTGTATCAATTGGTACAATTAATGGCACTAACATACCAGTAACTAAATACCCTTCTTCAACTTCGTGATTATTTTTCATAGCAAATAAAATCTCTATTGCTAATCCTACCACGTAAGATACGATTACTAATGGAATCACTTTCCAGAAACCAACTAAGAAGTTATCTAAAGTCCAGAACTCTGAACTTAAAAAACCACCTGTTGCTTGTTGAATTTCTCCAAAAGCTAAATAATGCTGATAACCAGCATTAAACATACCAAAGATTAAACAAGGAACCATTGCCATGATAACAGTGTTCATTGTACGCTTTAAATCATCGGCTGCTTTAATATGAGTTCCGTTATGAGTGGTCTCATTAGGCAAGAATAAAAAAGTATGAATTGCAGAAAACGCTGGCAACCACTTTTTATCTTTATTCTTCTCTTTAAAATTATGTAAATTTTGTTTTAAACCCATTATCCTATCTCTTTTAGCATTAAGTCTAATCCTTCTCTTATAATTTTTTGATGTGGTTGTTTAGACACACAAACAAATTCTGTTAATGCAAAATCTTCAGGCGCAACTTCGTACATACCTAAAGCTTCCATTTCATCTAAATCTTGATACATACAAGCTTTTAATATCTGCATTGGATATATATCTAATGGAAACACTTCTTCGTACGTTCCTGTTACAACAAATGCTCTATGCTCACCGTTTGTATTGGTAGTTAAATCGTATTTCTTTTTAGGATTTAACCATGAAAAAGTTAACGCTCTAGATGTAGAAATTTTATTAAATACTGGCTTATTCCATCCAAATAATTCGTAATCATTTCCTTCAGGTATCACAGTAATAACATTACTATAATAATCTAAATTACCATCTGGTCTTACTTGCTTCCCAGTTAATACATTTCCCGAAATTATACGGTCGTTACCATCTCTTTCAACACCATTATCATAAACCATAGTTGCAATTTCGGAACCTATCTTAGTTCTAAAATATCTAGGTTTTTTAACTGAAGAACCAGCTAAAGCTACAATACGTTCTGCATTAAACTTACCAGTTAATAATAGTTCTCCTATTATCACTAAGTCTTGTGCATTTACTGTCCAAACTGTTTCTCCTTTATTAACAGGACTCACCTTATTAATTAAAGTACCTACATTACCAGAAGGATGTGGCCCTGAAATTTTATGAGTTGTTGCGTTATCTAAATTCGCTAAAGGTGAATTGGAGTTTTTACCAACTGAAACATGTACACTACCTTCTGTTAATTTAGATAATGCCGTAACTGCAGCTTGTAATTCTGCTTCTTTACCAGCCAATGTAAAATCTAAATCAGCAGCTAAGGGCGCACTTGCATAACCAGAAACAAAAATAGCTTTTGGATTGCTGTTTGCATTTGCAACAACATCGTAAGGACGTTGTTTTATAAATGACCAACAACCTGAAGCCAATAAATGTGCTTTGGTTTTTTCAGCGTCAGATGCTAAATCAAACTTACCGAAATCAACGTAGGTTTGCTCTTTATCTGCTACAATTTTAATAGCGTCTATGCGACGTCTTGGTCCACGTTGTACCTCTGTAATCTCACCAGAAACGGGTGAAACAAACTTCATAGCCTCATTATCTTTATTGTAAAATAAAGTTTCACCTGCTTTTACACGAGTGCCTTCTTTGGCTACTAATTTCGGAATAATACTGTGGAAGTCTTCAGGTCTTATAGAATAGGAATTACTTATTATAGCATTTTCCGTTGCTTTCTCGGCTTCGCCGATTAGCTTTATATCTAAACCCTTTTTAATTCTGATGTCTTTTGACATATACTAAAGATTAGTTATCTAAAAATCCGTGCAAATTTACGAATTAATGCTGAAAAATGGCTCAAAATATCGCTTCTTTTTTATTTGTAATCATTATAAATAAGCATCGTGTTTTATGGGCATGAATTTTGATTATCTTTACATCTCGCACAATATCTATGATGAAAAAAAATATTTTCAACCTTATTTTACTCATAATTATACCAACAGCAATGCTTTCTCAAGTTGCTAAAGAAGTGAATCCACCAGATTTTATAAAGACAATTACATTTAATAGTAACACAACTCAAGGGCAACTTCCTATATTAAAACTAGGAGAAACATTAGGCTTAGAGTTTGACGCTTTAACTGCAGACGAAGAAGATTTTTATTATGTGATTGAACATTTTGAATTTGACTGGACACCTTCAAGCCTAGTAAAGGCTGAATATCTTAAAGGTCTAGATAACCAAAGAATATTAACATACGAGAATTCGTTTAATACGTATCAAATATACTCTCATTACAACCTAACCATACCAAATACCCAAACCCTTGCTTTACTAAAAAGTGGCAACTACATGATTTCTATTTATGATGATTATGATGAATTAATGTTCAGCAGAAAATTTATGATCTATGAAGATATTGCTAATGTTGGCGTAAGTATAAAACGTTCTAGAGACGTTAAATTAATATCAGAAAAGCAATCAGTAGATATGGTTATTTCTACAGACGGGATGAATTTAAACAACCCTTTAGAAACAATAAAAACATTAATTATCCAGAATAACAACCTCAATACCACAATTTCAAATCTAAAGCCGCAATACACTTTAGGCAACGAACTTATATATCGTTATGACACAGAATCTGCTTTTTGGGGAGGTAATGAATATTGGAATTATGAAAACAAAGACGTAAGAGCTGCAAATGTTGGCGTTCAATTTATTGAACTCAAAGACCTTTACAATAATTATCTTTATACTAATATATCTCGAAAAGACAAACCATACACTTATAATCCTGATATTAATGGAAACTTCTTAGTAACCGCAATAGATAGTGAGAACGTAGATGTTGAAGCCGACTACACTATGGTTCATTTTTCATTATTGCAAGACGAAATTAAAAATAAAGACATTCATATTTATGGTAATTTTAATGCTTTCGCTATTGACCCCTTAACTAAAATGGAATACAATTCTGAAAGACAACGTTACGAGAAAGTACTACTTTTAAAACAAGGTTTTTATAATTATAAGTATGTTGTTGTAGACAGAGCATCTGGTGCAATTGACGAAGGAGCCATAAGTGGCAACTTTTGGCAAACCGAAAACAACTACAAAGTACTAGTTTACTACAAAGACCTTGGATCTCGTTATGATCGACTAATTGGTTATGGTGAAGCATCTTCAACAAATATTTCTAATTAATTCTGAAAGCTTTTTTAAATAAGCTAGACTATATCACTTCTATAGTCAATATTCTTTAAACGTTTTTTAAAATGCAAAATGACATTACCCTATTCTCTGAATTATGCGACACGCTTTTTGAAGCAGAAACTAATCAGCCAGTTGCTAATCCAATTCCGACTTCAGAGTTGTATCAACAATTAGATTTATCACTAAATAGTAATGGTGTCATTGATGAAGACTTAAAGACTATTTTAAAAGACATCATAAAAAGCACGCCTAAGACAGCTTCAAAATCATTTTTTAATCAACTTTTTGGAGGTAGAATCGGTAAGGCAGCATTAGGCGATTTATTGGCCGTAATGTTTAACAATAGCATGTATACCTATAAAGTAGCAGGACCTCATGTTGGTATAGAAAAGCAAGTGATTCATAATATTTGCGAATTAGCAGGTTATTCAATAGACAGTGATGGAACGTTTGCGCCTGGTGGCTCTATGAGTAACATGATGGCATTAATTATGGCCAGAGACTTTAAAAACGCATCAATTAGAGCTGAAGGACTTTCACAATCAATGACATTGTACACGTCTAGAGAATCACATTATTCCATTTCTAAAAATGCAGCATTAACTGGTATTGGTAGAAATCAAGTTAGATTAGTAAATACTAATAACAAAGGTGAAATGCTTGCCGAACATTTAGACGAACTGATTCAGAAAGATTTAATTGACGGACACATACCTTTCTTTGTGAATTCTACTGCTGGCACAACCGTACTTGGAGCATTTGATAATAACGAAGCAATTAGTAAAATCTGTAAAAAACACAATCTTTGGTTACATGTTGATGGTGCTTATTGTGGTGGTGTTATTTTTAGTAAAAAACACAAACACTTAATTAAAGGATTAGAACATTCAGACTCATTTAGTGTTAACGCACATAAAATGTTAGGTACGCCTTTAAGTTGTTCCATTATAGTGACACAACATAAAGAACAGCTACATCATTCGTTTTCTAATGAGGCAGATTACTTATACCAAACTGATGGCGATGATTTCAATTTAGGTAAAACCTCACTACAATGTGGACGTAGAAATGATGCTCTTAAAATATGGACACTTTGGAAATCTGTAGGAACTAGCGGTTTAGAAAAAATAGTAAACAAGCAATTTAAAATGGCGCAAATCGCTAGAGACTATATTAACAATCATAAAGACTATACGCTTTACAGTTTTGAAGATTCTATTTCAGTGTGTTTTAATTACAAAAGCATTTCTGCAAATAAGCTTTGCACCACCTTATATAAGAACTCAGAACTGATGGTAGGCTTTGGAAATTTTAACAATCAAGAGTTTATAAGAATGGTAACCATTAATACTTTGATAGAAAAACAAGATGTTTTTCACTTTTTTGATATTTTAGAAGCGTCTGCCGAAGCGATTTGTTAAAAATTGCGACCACTTAACCGAATTATAATGTTTCATTCATAAATTATGTTACTTTAGCATAGATCAATATATTAAAGCTATGGTACAACAAGTTACAAGCGGAATTAAAATATCTGTAGAAACCAATTTTGAAGGTACGTTTTATAAAAACTATAAAGTGCACTTTGCATTTGGCTACAAAGTAACTATTGAAAATCAAAGTAAAGACTCGGTACAATTAAACACCAGGCATTGGAGAGTTCTAGATGCTTTAAACAATGAAGAAATTATTGAAGGTGAAGGTGTTATTGGTAAGAAACCTGTTTTAAAACCAGGAGAATCTCACACTTACAATTCGGGTTGTCTTTTAACGTCTCCTTTTGGTGCTATGCAAGGTCATTATAATATGGTTAACTTATCTAAAACTAATAAGTTTAAAGTTTATATTCCTTCTTTTAAATTAAGTGCGCCTTTTGCGCTTAACTAAAATTAATAGTCTTTTACAAAATTGAATCTAAATTGCTTGGAACCTTGCTCTACACAAAAGAACAAGCAATTAGACGGATGCAAAAATTGATACTCGTCGGTTATATCAAAACCTTCTGAATCTATCTGATAAATCCTATCACAATCTATATTGCCATATGGTGAAACGCGTCTAAATCTAAATTCGATTTCATTAGCTAAATCATGCAATTCAAACCAAGCTCCTGCTCCAATACCATCTAACCATTGAGCATGCTTTGCAATTCCACTTACAACTTTAGGTTTTAAATTGCCTATTAAGTTAGGTTCATACCCTTTTAGGCCATCTAAAAAACAACGTCTGTTTTCAGACTTAGAAGTTGATGTAAATTCCATTATATCTCCTAATTCAGATACTTCATAAACCATAGATTCTGTAGCTGCAATTTCTACATTACCAACTGTACTTGGCGTAAAACGTTTAGATTTAATTAATTTCTTCCTTTTCTTTTTATCGTTTATTGAACTGATTAAGGTATCTGTTACAAAACGAGAGCAGTTACTCCCATTCTTTAAGAATGCACCATAACGGACAAACGTTTTCTGCTGTAATTGCATTATAAATGCTTTTGCTAAGTCATAATTTATTGCCGAACAAACTGAGGCAACAAGTTTACCATCTCCATGAGTTAACTCTGGATTTGTAGCAAGAAAGCTTAAAATGGCATCTAAATTAGTTATGCTCCCATCACTAATCTTTGCGGTTAATGGAAAATCTAATTCATTATCAGTTCTTTTACCTCTAACGCGACCATAACCTTTTGGAGACGTGTATCTGCCAAAATCAAAATACTCTAAATTACCAGTCTGTTTATCTATGAGCACTAATGCTGCATGACCTGCACGTACATAATTTTCACAACCAATGTTTATATATTTTAAATATGGAACCAACTTTTCATCCGAAATCCTAACAATCGTATCCGGATAAGCAAGTGAAATAATAAAAGCATCGTTTTTAGACATAGACAAAAAGTCGAATTTAAAAGGCGCAACTTACAAAATTTATTATTTCAACCTTCACACAACAATAACCTTTCAAATAAAAAATCTCTTAAAATATCGTACCTTTGCACTTTCAAAATTCAAACTTAAAAAAACAAATATATTATGGGAAAAGGATTCTTTAATGTACCTGTAGCAGTCAATGAGCCTGTAAAGTCTTATGCTCCTGGTTCACCAGAACGCGAAGCTGTTCAAGAAACATATAAAACCATGTTTAACAGCAAAGTTGAAGTCCCTATGTACATCAACGGAAAAGACGTAAAAACTGGAAATACCAGAACAATGTCTCCTCCACATGACCACAAACATATTGTAGGAGAATATCATATAGCGGAACAAAAACATGTTGAAGAAGCTATTTCTACAGCTTTAGAAGCGCGTAAATCTTGGTCACAAATGCCATGGGAACAGCGTGCTGGAATTTTCTTAAAAGCTGCGGAATTAATTGCTGGTCCTTACAGAGCAAAAATTAATGCTGCAACTATGATTGCACAATCTAAAACAGTTCACCAAGCAGAAATTGATGCCGCTTGTGAGTTTATTGATTTCTTACGTTTTAATGTTCAGTTTATGACTGACATTTACATGGAGCAACCAGAAAGCACAAGTGATGCCTGGAACCGTGTAGAATATAGACCTCTTGAAGGTTTTACATATGCAGTGACACCTTTTAACTTTACAGCTATTGCAGGAAACTTACCAGCTTGTATGGCATTAATGGGTAATGTTGTAGTTTGGAAGCCTAGTGATAGCCAAATATACTCTGCAAAAGTAATCATGGACATTTTTAAAGAAGCTGGTGTTCCAGATGGTGTTATTAATGTTGTTTTTGGTGATCCTGTAATGATTACAAAAACAGTATTATCTAGTCCTGATTTTTCTGGTTTACATTTCACTGGTTCCACTTTCATCTTTAAAGAACTTTGGAAACAAATAGGAAACAATATCCATAACTATAAAACCTACCCAAAAATTGTTGGAGAAACTGGAGGGAAAGATTTTATCGTTGCTCATAAATCTGCAGTACCAAAACAAGTAGCCACTGCAATTTCTCGTGGAGCTTTTGAATTTCAAGGTCAAAAATGTAGTGCTGCTTCTAGAGCTTATATTCCTAGTAATATTTGGGAAGAAGTAAAAAACTATGTAATTGAAGATGTCAACTCTTTTAAACAAGGATCACCAGAAGACATGAGCAACTTTGTTACTGCTGTTATCCATGAAGGTTCTTTTGATAAACTAGCTAAATATATTGATGCAGCCAAATCTGCTGATGATGCAGAAATCATTGTTGGTGGAGGTTACGATAAATCTAAAGGTTACTTTATAGAACCTACGGTAATCGTTACTACAAATCCAAAATATGATACTATGTCTACAGAATTATTTGGACCTGTTATGACTATTTACGTTTATAATGAAAATGAATTTTCAGAAACTTTAAAATTAGTGGACGAAACAAGCGAATATGCTTTAACAGGTGCTATTTTATCGACTTGTCGTTACGCTGTTGAAGAGGCGACAAAAGCTTTACAAAATTGTGCAGGTAACTTCTACATTAACGATAAACCAACAGGAGCCGTTGTAGGTCAACAACCATTTGGTGGTGCAAGAGCATCTGGAACTAATGATAAAGCTGGTAGTGCTCAAAACTTATTACGTTGGGTATCTCCAAGATTAATAAAAGAAACTTTTGTAACTCCTGTAGATTACAGATATCCTTTCTTAGGATAATATTTTCTTATATTTTAAATATTAAATCCTTAGAAGTGAAAATTTCTAAGGATTTTTTTATGTTTAAAAATTGGTGAAAATTTTCAAATTGAAACATAAAAAAGCCTGAACAATATTTACTGTCCAGGCTTTTCTATTAGTTTATTTACAAATGATTATTCGTATGCCTTATCTTCATCAACATGAGCAAACTGCGAATTTTTAGCAGAATTATTAGAATCTACTACAATAGCAGCAATACTTAAATTATCAACAACATAATTAGAAGGCACTGTGATTGTAAACGATGTAATATATTCGGTTAAAGCACCTGTAACAGGAATTTCATCACCTAATACACTAGACAGCGAATTTCTTAAAACTTCATTATGTTCAAAACTAGGAATTACATCTCCCAAATTATAAAAAGGACTTGTACTGTCTTCATTATAATAATTAACC
>TARA_R110002033_G_scaffold795_4_pt1 | contig 16236 bp, 9 predicted proteins | sample TARA_R110002033 | Tara Oceans TARA_R110002033 (sample SAMEA4397051) | marine metagenome | biome: Polar Biome; feature: [SRF] surface water layer (ENVO:00010504); material: water (ENVO:00002006), including particulate matter (ENVO:01000060) such as... | depth 5 m
GTTGATAGCTCTATTGCTCATAAAGATGAATGGAAGGTTTTTGAATACAATTTTAATCAGGTACATGAAGATTTTTTCAAGATTCTTAAAGGAAAACATCCTATTCTAACTTCAAAAGATTTAAGAGTTTGCGCCTACATCAAAATGAACTTATCTAATAAAGAAATTGCGCCTTTAATGAATGTATCTGTAAGAGGCTTAGAAACACATAGATATAGATTGAAAAAGAAACTAAATCTAGAAAGTGATATTTCTGTAGTCGATTATCTGATGAATCTTGAATAAAGCACATTTAAAAATACGCTATTCTTAATTTTTTTTACGTCATTACTACGTCATATAACGTTTTCTTATTGAATTTCACTCACTTTTATTGGGATTTATCATACGTCATTTGTAGTTTTTACTCATAAACTAGTTAATGACGTATTTAAAGTGTAAATACTTTTTACTTATAAACTTAAATTCCTTTTACCTTGTACTCAACTAAATTAATACTAACATATATATGAAAACAAAAATTATTTTATTCTTATTCTTTCTCATTTCTGTTAGTGGCTTCGCCCAAAATATAACAGTTTCGGGAACAGTTACTGGATCGGAAGATAATATGCCTATACCAGGTGTTAATATTCTAGTAAAAGGAACAATTAGAGGTGTAAGTACCGATTTTGACGGTAATTACTCTATACAAGTTAGTCAGGGGGAAATCCTTGAATTTAGTTCCATCGGACTAAAAACAAAAACAATTACGGTAAGTGACCAGACTATAATTAATGTCGTGCTTGATACTGATATTGAGTCTTTGAGTGAAGTTGTTGTTGTGGGATATGGAACAGCAAAAAAGAGAGATCTTACTGGTTCAATTGTTAGGGTTGACGGCGATATAGTTGCAGACAAACCCAATGCAAATCCAATCGCTTCTTTACAGGGTAGAGTAGCTGGTTTATCGGTAGTTAATTCTGGACAGCCTGGACAAGAGCCAGATATTCGTATTAGGGGTACAGTAAGTAGGAATCAAACCAAACCTTTATATGTAGTTGATGGAATTTTTAGTGAGGATATTAGCTATATCAATCCAAATGATATTGAGTCGATTGAGTTGTTAAAAGATCCGTCATCTTTGGCCATATTTGGTGTGAGGGGCGCTAATGGTGTTATACTAGTTACCACTAAGAAAGCAAAGGAAGGAAAACTAAATATTGTCTTTTCGGCTTCAACCGGATTTAAAAATATTACTGGGAAACCTGACTTGGCAGATGCAGATTTGTTTAAAACCTTATATAATGAACGATTGGTTAATGATGGCGCAGCTCCTTATGGTTCCTATAACCTTTTTAACGGTAATACAGATTGGATTGATGAAATTGCAAATACAGGTGCAATAGTTCAAAATGCCAATTTGAGTATTCAAAGTGGTAGCGAATCAAATAAAATAAGTATTGGTTTAGGATACTTAAAAGAAGATGGAATTATCCGAAATGAAAAATTACAAAAAGTAACCTTTAATATTAATGATGAAGTTAAAATTTCGGATAACTTTAAAGTTGGTATCGGTATTAATGGTGTAAAATCAGATTTACCAGGACCACCTCCAAATAGTCCTTATAATTTCGGTTCTGCTCTAATTGCAGCGCCTATTGTGAGTCCTTTTAATGGAGATGGCGTGTATAATCAAATGCCTATTGCAATTGGTGGGGCTCAGGTAGGAAACCCATTGCTTGTGATAAACGAAAGATTACCAGCTACTGTAAATAACTCTTACAGACTTGTTGGCAATATTTTCGCAGAGTTAAAATTTTTAAAGGATTTCACCTTTAGAGCTGCTTATTCAGGTAATTACGGAATTGAAAAAGGAAGAGGGTATTCTCCTCTTACACCTGTGTATGTTGCCGAAAGTGATGAAATTGCTAATTATTCAGGACAAATTTTAACAAGTGTATCACAATACAATAACACCAAACAAGATTTTCAACAAGATTACTTGTTAACGTATACGAAAAAATTTGGAGATCATGGTATTACCGCATTAGTTGGTTACACGACGTTTCAAGAATATTTTGAAAATATTAATGGCTCTGTAAGACAATTAGCAGGAGGAGATCCAATTCCAAACGATCCAAGATTTTGGTATTTAAATGTGTTCCCGTTTGGAGACCAAGATACAAGAATCTCAAATTCAGAACAATGGGATAGAGCTACGACTTCTGGTTTATTCCGTGTTTTATATAACTACAAGAATAAATACATCTTAAACGGTTCATTTAGAAGAGATGCTTCTTCCGAATTACCAAAAGCAACCAGAGGCCAAAATTTTTGGTCGTTAGGTGCAGCTTGGGAACTAAGTAAGGAAAAATTCATGGATAATAGTTCTATAAATTACTTAAAAATCAAGGGGTCTTATGGAGAATTAGGAAACCAATATAACGCGGTACACTATCCATATTTGCCTAATTATCAATTAGGTGCTTCTGCGGTATTAGGAAACCCTCAAAGTGTTATTCCTGCGTATGTTTTGGCCTATAGAAATACAGATAATTTAAAATGGGAAACCATTACTTCTTATGAAGCAGGTTTTGAGATGGCTACTTTTGATAACAGATTAAAATTTGAAGCTACCTATTATAATAAATTAACAAAAGATTTATTGGTATTTGTTTCAAGTGGAAGTGATCAGTTTTATACAAATGCTGGTGAAATCGAAAACAAAGGTTTTGAATTTACATCGTCTTGGAATGATAACATAGGATCTGATTTTCAATATTCAATAAGTGGAAATTTATCAACTATTAAAAATACAGTAAACTCAGTATTTGAACCTGGTTTTGAAGTTTTTTCAGGGCCAACTCGTACACGCGCAGGCGATCCAATTGGTTCGTTTTACGGGTATGTAGTTGATGGGCTTTATCAATCAAATTTAGATATTCAAGCGTCTCCACCAAGTACATTAGGCGCTTATGTTCCGGGAGATTTTAAATATAAAGATGTTAATGGTGACGGCGAAATAACTCCTGATGACAGAACGGTAATAGGAAACCCAACTCCTGATTTTACTTATGGTATAAGTACTAATCTTTCATATAAAAACTTTTCTTTAGATATAGACATACAAGGTGTTTACGGAAATGAAGTCTGGAGAAATTGGGGTAACGGAAGTACGTTTGCTCAATTTAATTACAGAGCAGTTAGAGAAAATAGATGGATTGGTGCAGGGACATCAAACTGGGAACCCAGATTAACTGAAGCTTCTGGTTATAACAAGCTTAATTCCACTTACAATGTAGAGGATGGAAGTTATGTAAGAATCAGAAATATCCAATTGGCTTATAATTTTAAACCAAAGAGTATAAAAGGTATTGATTTTACTAACATGAGATTGTACATCAACGCACAAAACTTATATACTTGGAAACATAATTCTGGGTTTACTCCAGAAGCAGGTGGATCTCCAATTGAGTTTAGTATTGATAATGGAGGATATCCTTTACCAATGGTTACTAGCTTAGGTTTTAGCGTGTCATTTTAATAAAATTTAAAAACTCATAATTATGAATAACATAATAAAAGAAATATTATTTAATATAAAGTATGTACTAGGTACATTCATTGTATTATTCTCTATTACTTCATGTAATAATGATTTATTAGACACTAAACCACTAGGCGTTGCCACAGTAGGAGATTTAACAACCGGTGGTTTTGAAGCAGATGCATTTGGATTATATGGGCAACTAAGAAATTCAGGTGTTTCAAACTGGACACGCTATTGGTTTCAAAGTATTCGTTCAGATGATGCCCAAAAAGGTAGTTCGGCAGGCGATCAAGCTCAAGCTGGAGCAGATTTTGATGAGTTTGGTTATTCCAATGATAGTTTCCTTAATAACGATAATTGGAATGAACATTACAAAGTTATTAATGCTTGTAACGATTTAATAGACGCTATTAATGTTTCTGGATTAACCGATTCTGGAACTATAGTAAATATGGCAGAAGCTAGAATGATAAGAGGCTTTCTTTATTTTGATTTAAGAAGAGATTATGGAGAAGTTCCTATAATTGATCAAAAAGTAATAGAAGTCACTGATGGCATTAAACCAAAATCAACAGTAGCAGACGTTGATGCATTTATAGAGGCCGATTTAATATACGCAAGCGAAAATTTACCTGTAACGTGGGTGTCTAATTTTGATGGTAGAGCGACTAAAGGTTTTGCTGATGCCTTACTAGCTAAACTTTATTTATACCAAGCTTCAGAATCCAATTCGCAAGAAAAATACACAGCTTCTTTGGCTAAAAGTGAAGAAGTTATCAATTCTGGAGTTTATACACTAGTGCCTTCATATAAAACGTTATTCAGTCTTGAAGGCAACAATTCTACCGAATCTATTTTTGAAGTTCAGCAACTGGTTACAGAATCTGGACAAACATTCAGTAATAATTATTATGTATCTCAAGGCGTAAGGGGAACAGGTGCGTGGGACTTAGGTTGGGGTTTTAATGTACCTACACAAACTTTAGTGGATGCATATGAAACAGGTGACCCTAGAAAAAATGAGACTATTTTAGTGTCAGGAGAAGATGATGGCGGTTATGGTAGTGGAATTTTACCTGGAACGCCTCCGTTAGATCAATTATATTGGAACAAAAAGGCTTATACAGAAGCGGCAACTAGAACTAAATTAAGTCAAAGACAGAATAACTGGGAAAACATAAAGATTATTAGATATGCCGATGTGCTTTTAATGGCCGCCGAAGCAGCATTTAAAACTGGAAATTCAGCACTTGCTGCAGACTATTTAAATGAAGTAAGAGCTAGAGCACGAGGTGGGGCAAATGTACTTCCAGATATAACTAGTGTAACATTAGATGTTATAAAACATGAACGAAGGATAGAATTGGCTATGGAAGGCGAGCGTTTTTATGATGTAGTTCGTTGGGGCGATGGACCTACTGTTTTAGGAAGTTTAGGTTTTCTACCAAAACATGAGTGGTATCCAATACCACAAGCAGCTATAGATCAATCACAAGGTGTGTTGATACAAAATCCAAATTATTAATTATAATTTAAAACATGTAGTTATGAAAAAACGAATTAAGTTAAATATAAAAATGATATATGTAGTTATAATTACATTAATCATAACGGGTTGTCAAAATTTAGACACACCAGCTTTTTCAGAGTATGAAATAGATCCTTCTGTAGTCCAGATTATTTCTCCAACAGAAGGAGCAGCGATTAAAGTTTTTGAAGAACCCTCTTCATTAGACATAGAATTTAAAGTTGATGATGATAATTTGGTGAGTAAAGTTACAATTGCTTTGGATGGTACAGAGATAGCGGATTTTAGCGATTTTAGTAATCCAAGACATATTTCTGAAACATATACTTACGAGGGTTTAGTTATTGGAGACCACACCGTAGTAGTAACCTCTACAGATGTTAATGGAAAGTCTACCGTGGCTGAAACAAATTTCAGTAAACAAGCGCCTTACACATCACTATTTGATGGAGAGTCATTATATATGCCATTTGATGGAGACTACAGAGATTTAATAGGATTTAAAATAGCAGATCAAGTAGGAACTCCAGGTTTTCTTGGAACTGGTTTTGCTAGTGCAAACGCCTATAAAGGTGCAGCAGATTCTTATATAGAATTCCCAGCCGATGGCTTATTAAGCAACGAGTTTAGTGCTGCTTTTTGGTATAAAGTGGATGCAAATCCAGATAGAGCAGGTATTTTGGTTATTGGAAATGACACTCCCGAAAATAGAAACCAAGGATTTAGATTATTTAGAGAAGGTAGTGCTACAGAGCAACGCATTAAATTGAACGTTGGAACTGGTGCTGCAGAAAGCTGGAATGATGGTGGAATTATTGATGTAGAGGCCGGACAATGGGTTAATATTGTGGTAACTGTTTCAGATACACAAACTAAAATTTATTTTAATGGCGTAGAAGTTAATTCAGCAGATTTGGCAGCTCCAATTGATTGGACTGGATGTGATAAAATATCAATCGGATCAGGAGCTCCGACCTTTAGTTATTGGGATCATAAATCAGACTATAGTGGTATCGATGAGTTAAGGTTATTCAATAAAGCCTTGTCACAAAGTGATATTCAAATCATGTTAAATTCTTTTAATCCATATACTCCTCAATACGCTGGAGAATCTTTCTACATGCCTTTTGATCGTGGTTATATAGATTTAATTGCGGGTAGAGCTGCAAGCGTTGTTGGTTCACCAGAGATTACCGATCAATCTTATAAGGGTGATGGTGCGTACTTAGGAGCGACAGATTCTTATTTAACCTATCCAGCTGAAGGCTTATTAACGGACCAATTTAGTACGACGTTTTGGTATAAAGTAAGTGGAAGCCCTGATAGAGCAGGTATTTTGGTTGTTGGTAATGATACACCTGAAAATAGAAATCAAGGATTTAGGCTGTTTAGAGAAGGAAGCGGAACCGAACAACGGGTTAAATTGAATATTGGAACAGGTGGCGGAGAAAGCTGGAATGATGGAGGTGTTATTGATGCTACCGCTGGTGAATGGGTTCAAGTTGCTGTGACCGTTTCAGATACGCAAACTAAAATTTATTTTGATGGTATTGAAGTAAATTCAGCAGATTTAACGGCTCCAATAGATTGGACAGGATGTGATACGTTTACAATTGCTTCAGGGGTTCCTACATTTTCTTATTGGAATCATTTATCAGACAGCAGTGTTATAGATGAATTACGATTTTATAATAAAGCATTATCACCGGAAGAAGTTATTCAAATTGTAGGCGGATCATACACGCCACCATATTTTGGGGCAACTTTGTATATGCCTTTTGACGGAACCAATGTTGATAAGGTAACAAATACGACTGCTACAGTTGTAGGTACGCCTGGTTTTGCTGGAGAAAGCACTGTGGGAGCTGATGCTTATGCTGGTGCAGCAGATTCCTATTTAACAGTTCCAACAGATAATTTGTTAGGAAATCAATTTAGTGCAGCTTTTTGGTACAAGGTAAATGCGGATCCAGATAGAGCAGGAATTTTAACAGTTGGCCCTCCAATGAATGGAGCTGATAATGATTTAAGTTCAGGATTTAGACTATTCAGAGAAGGAAGCGCTGCGGAACAACGTATAAAATTACACGTAGGCACTGATGGTGGGGATGTTTGGAATGATGGCGATGTTTTAGATCCTGCAGTGGGAGATTGGGTGCATATCGCATTTACGGTTTCAGACACTGAAACTAAAATTTATTTTAATGGTGTTGCTGTAGCCAATACGGGTGATATGACAGGTAAGCAAGTAAGCTGGGCAGGTTGTGATATCCTATCAATTGGTTCTGGAGCTCCTAGATTTATAGCATGGGGTCATTTATCAGATTCCAGTTTTATAGATGATTTGCACGTGTTTGACAGAGCTTTAACAGCAGACGAAATTCTGCAAATTATGAACAAGTAAAAAAAACTAAAACTTTAAAAACTTAATAATTTTTAAAGTTTTAGTTAATATGTTTGTTTGAGTTAGTGTTTTTTTATTTGAATTTAGCTGCATTCGAAATGCAGCTAAATTTCTAAAAACCCTTTTTAAATGACTTTTTTTAAAGTAAAAATAATTTCTTTTTTTTGCATCATAATCTTATTATTTAACTGTAATAGCAAGAAAAATAAGGCTATTTCAAAAATAAAAAATCATTCAGATGTTAAGATTGAAAACTCCTTATTAGATACCATTCAAAAACAAACCATCAACTATTTTTGGGAAGGAGCAGAACCTAATTCTGGGATGGCAAGAGAACGTGTGCATATGGATAATGTCTATCCAACCTCTCCTAAAAACACAATAACAACTGGTGGAAGTGGCTTTGGGTTAATGGCGATTTTAGTTGGTGTTGAAAGAGGCTTTATTCCGCGTGAAGAAGCTCTCGATAGATATCTAAAAATAGTTGATTTTTTAGAAAAGGCAGACAGATTTCACGGTGCTTGGCCTCATTGGATAAATGGTGAAACCGGCAAGGTTGTTCCTTTTAGCAAAAAAGACAATGGTGGCGATTTAGTTGAAACCGCATTTTTGGTTCAAGGACTTCTAACGGTCTCTGAATATTTTAAAGATGGTGATACTGAAAAAGAACAGGAACTCGTTTCTAAAATAGATACACTTTGGAAAGGCGTAGAATGGGATTGGTATACAAAAGGTGAAAATGTATTGTATTGGCATTGGTCTCCCGAATATAATTGGGACATGAACTTTCAAGTTGGTGGCTATAACGAGTGTTTAATTATGTACGTTTTGGCAGCAGCATCCCCAACACATCCAATTTCAAAAGCGGTTTATGAAAAAGGGTGGGCAAGAAACGGAGCCATTGTTTCTAAGGATTCTTTATATGGAGAGGCTCTTGTTTTAGATTACTATGAAGGAGATGATGCTCCCGTAGGACCACTATTCTGGGCTCATTATTCATATTTAGGATTAAATCCTAAAGGTTTAAAAGATCAATATGCAGACTATTGGAAATTAACCCAGAATCAAGCAAAAATCCATTATAAATACGCTTTAGATAATCCTAAACATTTTAAAGGTTATGGCGATAGTCTTTGGGGTTTAACTTCAAGTTATTCAATAAAAGGGTATGCGGGTCACAGACCAGGCAATGATCTTGGTGTTATTTCACCAACAGCTGCTCTATCATCATTTCCATACACACCTGAAGAAAGTATGAAAATGCTTGAAAACCTCTATAAAAACCATGATTCACTTATTGGTAAATATGGCCCTTACGATGCATTTAGTATACAAGACCATTGGTTTTTACCAAGATATTTAGCGATAGACCAAGGACCTATTCCTGTCATGATTGAAAATTATAGAACGGGTTTATTATGGAATTTGTTTATGAAAAATAAGGATGTCCTTAATGGGTTAAATAAACTAGGATTTAGGATAGATTCTCAAAATTAAAATAGCAATTCATGTTTAGACTTTATATAGCCATATTTTTAGTAATAACTTTTTTTTCATGTGGTTCAGATACTGATCCAGTATCTAATGAACCTGAAAAAGGTACGCTAACAGATACAGAGATAATGGATTTAACTCAAAAGGAAACATTCAAATATTTTTGGGATTTTGCGAATTCAAGTTCAGGAGCAGCCAAAGAACGGTATCATCCAAGTGATCCAACATTAAACCAAAATGTAGTAACTACTGGAGGAACGGGGTTTGGTTTAATGGCTATTCTAGTTGGTATTGAAAGAGACTATGTAACCAAAACAGAGGGGGCAGCCAGATTAAACAAAATTTTATCATTTCTCGAAAGTGCTGATCGGTTCCACGGAGCTTGGCCACATTGGATGGATGGTGGTACGGGTCATGTCATTCCATTTAGTACAAAAGATAATGGAGGCGATTTAGTTGAAACGGCTTTCTTAGCACAAGGTTTAATCTGTGTAAAAGAATATTTTAAAAACGGTTCAACTGATGAAAAAGCACTTTCAAATCTTGCTGATACACTTTGGAAAGGTATCGAATGGAATTGGTATACTCAAAATCAAAATGCCTTGTATTGGCATTGGAGCCCAAATTACGGATTTGACATAAACATGAAGCTAAGCGGATATAACGAAACAATGATTACGTATATTTTAGCGGCGGCATCACCAGATTATGCAATAACAAAAACAGTTTACGACACTGGTTGGGCAAATAACGGCACTATTGTTTCATCTAGCTCTCAATATGGAATTCCTTTGGTGTTAAATCATGCTGGAGGTTCAGATTTTGGAGGCCCTTTGTTTTTTAGTCATTATTCGTTTTTAGGATTAAATCCTAAAAACTTATCAGATCAATATGCTAATTATTGGAACCTTGTTGTAAATCATACAAAAATTAACCGTCTATATTGTATTTCAAATCCTAAAAACTATGCTGATTATGGTGCCGATTGCTGGGGTTTAACAGCGAGTTATTCACGAAATTCAGATGGATCCATAGGCTATTCAGCGCATAGTCCTTCAAATGATTTAGGGGTCATTTCACCAACCGCAGCTATTAGTTCAATTGCTTATACCCCTTCAGAGTCTTTGGATGTTATGCATTTTCTATATCAAAAAAAGGACAAATTATTAGGAGTTGCTGGCTTTTATGATGCCTTTAGCCCACAATATAATTATTGGGTAGCTGAAGCTTATTTAGCTATTGATCAAGGGCCTGAAATTATTATGATCGAGAACTATAGAACTGGATTGTTATGGAATTTATTTATGCAAAATGAGGATGTTAAAAACGGATTAAATATATTAGGGTTTAATTATTAATAGGTTTCAAAATGAAAAATAAAATAGTATTAATGCTATTAATATTTGTAGGCTTTTCAAATGTTTTAAGAGCACAAGATGAAGATGCTTATTTAAAAAAAATAGTTGTTAATAATGGGGATACATTAAAATACAGGATATTATTACCAAAAGATTTTTCTGAAAGTAAACAATATCCAGTAGTGTTATTTCTTCATGGAGCGGGAGAACGAGGTAATGATAATAAATCACAGCTAATTCATGGGAAATCATTATTTGCTAATGAAGCGGTTAGAGATTCGTTTCCAGCTATAGTTGTCTTTCCACAATGTCCTAAAGAAGATTATTGGTCTAATGTAAAAAGAGATTATTCAAAAAAGGGGCTTGAAAAATTCAGATATAAACGTATGGGAAAGCCAACAAAATCGATGAAACTTGTTATTGATTTTATGGATGATTTTGTCAATAAACCTTACGTTAAAAAAGATCAGGTTTACGTTGGCGGACTTTCAATGGGGGGCATGGGAACATTTGAGATATTAAAACGAAGACCCGATATGTTTGCTGCAGCCTTTCCAATTTGTGGCGGAGGCCATCCAAAAGCAACAAAAAAATATGCTGATAAAGTAGCACTTTGGGTTTTTCATGGCGGAAAGGATGATGTTGTAATTCCGTATTTCGCTTTAAGGATGGTGACAGCTCTTCAAAAAAGAGGAGCAGATGTTAGGTTAACCTACTTTGAGCATGACAATCACAATAGCTGGGATTCTGCCTTTGCCGAATCAGAGTTATTACCATGGCTTTTTTCAAAATCAAAAAAATAGAGATGAGTAAATTATTTAACATTAAATATGCTTTTTTAAGCATTACAGTATTACTAATTGTAGCATGTAATTCAAATCAAAAGAAATCAGATGCGCTTTCAAGTGATAATCCTTTTGAGGCAAAAGTAGATTCGATATTGAGTTTAATGACGATTGATGAAAAAATTGGACAACTTAATCTTCCTGTTTCTGGAGATATTACAACAGGGCAAGCACAAAGCTCTGATATCGCAAAAAAAATAGAAGAAGGATTAGTAGGTGGCTTATTCAATATTAAATCGGCAGAAAAGATTAAAGAAGTACAAAAAATAGCTATTGAAAAAAGCCGATTAAAAATTCCTTTACTCTTTGGTATGGATGTGATTCATGGCTACCAAACAACATTTCCAATTCCATTGGGCTTATCAAGCTCTTGGGATATGAAACTCATTAAACAAACTGCACAGATGGCTGCAAAAGAAGCCACAGCCGATGGTATTAACTGGACGTTTTCACCCATGGTTGATATATCAAGAGATCCGCGTTGGGGCCGTGTTTCCGAAGGTTCGGGAGAAGATCCTTTTTTAGGAAGCGAAATAGCCAAAGCAATGGTTGAGGGGTATCAAGGTGACGATTTAGCCAAGAACAATACCATGTTGGCATGCGTAAAACATTTTGCGCTTTATGGCGCTCCTGAAGCTGGTAGAGATTACAATACGGTTGACATGAGCAGAATACGGATGTACAACGAGTATTTACCACCCTACAAAGCCGCTGTTGATGCAGGTGTAGGTTCTGTGATGGCATCATTTAACGAGATTGATGGAGTTCCCGCAACAGGTAATAAATGGTTACTAACCGATTTGCTAAGAGACGATTGGGGTTTTAATGGATTTGTTGTGACCGATTATACAGGACTTTACGAAATGATTCCTCATGGTATGGGAGATAAATACCAAGTTGCTGAGTTAGCTTTAAAAGCAGGTGTGGATATGGATATGGCAGGCGATTCACCAGCAATTCCTGCTGCTTTTGTTAAAACCTTGAAACAATCTCTTGAAGAAGGAAAAATAACAATGAGTGACCTTGATACTGCTGTAAAACGCATGTTAACAGCAAAATACCGATTGGGTTTATTTGATGATCCTTATAAATATTGCGACCTGAATAGATCTAAAACAGAGGTGTTTACCCCTGAAAACAGAACGTTTGCTAGAAAAGTAGCAACCGAATCGATGGTGCTTCTTAAAAATGAGAACAATCTTTTGCCGTTAAAAAAATCTGGAACCATAGGACTTATAGGTCCATTGGCAAATACCGCCGTAAATATGGCTGGAACTTGGAGTGTAGCTACCAAACAAAATCTATCTATTCCTTTATTGGAAGGGTTGAAAACAGTAGCCGGTGAAGATGTAAATGTGCTTTATGCCAAAGGAAGTAACGTAGATTATGATTTGGAATATGAAAAGCGAGTAACCATGTTTGGTAAAACAATACCGCGTGATGGCAGAACAGATAAACAATTATTAGACGAAGCCTTGTTGGTCGCATCAAAATCTGATGTTATCGTCGCAGCTATTGGTGAAACTGCCGAAATGAGTGGCGAATGCAGTAGTGTGACTAATCTTCAAATTCCACAACTTCAAAAAGATTTATTAAACGCACTTTTAAAAACAGGAAAGCCGGTGGTTTTGGTTTTATTCACTGGAAGACCTTTGGCTATTACAGAAGAAAACGAAAATGTGCCAGCAATATTAAATGTTTGGTTTTCAGGTAGTGAAGCAGGATTAGCAATTTCTGATGTGCTTTTTGGAGATGTAAATCCTTCAGGGAAATTAACATCTACCTTTCCAAGAAATGTAGGGCAGGTGCCTATTTATTACAATCATAAAAACACAGGGCGCCCATTGGGAAATAATGACGGTAAATTCGAAAAATTTAAATCAAATTATATTGATGTTCGTAATGAACCGTTGTATCCGTTTGGTTATGGATTAAGCTATACGGAGTTTACTTATAACAACTTGAAATTGAGTTCAAATCAACTCAATCCAAATAGTTCTATTGAAGTTTCTGTTGATGTTACTAATTCTGGTAATTACGACGGAAAAGAAATTGTTCAATTATACGTTCGAGATCTTGTAGGTTCTGTAACTAGACCGGTAAAAGAGCTTAAAGGATTTCAGAAAGTTGACATTAAAAAAGGAGACTCTAAAACCGTAACGTTTAAATTATCTGTTGAAGATTTAAAATTTTATAATTCTAATCTAGATTTTGTTGCAGAACCTGGAGAGTTTGAGGTGTTTGTTGGAACAAATTCTAATGCAACACTAAAAGATACCTTTGAGTTAGTTAAGTGATATTGGAATTCTGAAGGATGCCCTCAAAAAACTATAAATCATGAAATACGTATTTACTTGCTTAATAACCGTATTGTTTTTCTTTTCTTGTAATAAAGAAAAGAAAAATAACGAAGCGCAAATTGCAACGCTTTCAGAGACCAAAAAATCGTTTAAAACCTATTGTAATCCCATCGATATAGATTATTCTTATATGTCACATTACAGAGCCAAAAACAAGGTATCTTATCGATCTGGTGCAGACCCTGCTGTGGTGAATTTTAAAGGAAAATATTTCATGTTTGTTACGCGTTCTCATGGCTATTGGATGTCTGATGATATGAGTAATTGGACTTTTATAAAACCTCAAAGCTGGTATTTTAATGGGTGTAATGCACCTGCTGCAGTGGTTAAAGATGGAAAAATATTAGTCTATGGTGACCCTTCTGGAAGCGGTGCTGTTATTGAAACTGATAATCCCGAACTAGGAGATTGGAAAACCAATTACGCAGTTTTAGATATTCCCGGTGGCATTCAAGATCCTGATTTGTTTGTAGATGACGATGGTAAAGTATATTTATATGAGGAGTCTTCAAATTTATGGCCAATTCGCGTGGTAGAATTAGATGCTGATAATTATTATATTCCGAAAGGAGATGAAAAAGATTTGTTTACGCTTCACCCAGATGCACATGGTTGGGAGCGTTTTGGTCAAGATCATAGGTCTGATTTAGCGCCTTACATTGAAGGTCCGTGGATGGTGAAACACGATAGTATTTATTATTTGGAGTATGGAGCACCTGGCACGCAATGGAATGTATATGCTGATGGTGTTTATACGAGTAAAAGTCCGTTAGGGCCTTTTGAATATGCGCCTTACAACCCTATTTCTTATAAACCCGGCGGATTTTTAAAAGGGGCTGGACATGGTAGCACGGTTAAAGATATTAACGGAAACTATTGGCATTATTCAACGATGGCGATATCTGTAAATTATAAATTTGAACGACGTATTGGAATGTATCCGGCAGGATTTGAAGACGATGGACAAATGTATGTTAATACAGCCTACGGTGATTATCCGCATTATTTACCAGATACCAAAGTCGAGCAGCACAAAGAACGATTTACGGGCTGGATGTTACTGTCTTATAACAAGCCCGTAAAAACAAATTCTCCATTGGTGAAAAAAGATATTAATGTCGTTGATGAAAGCGAATCTGGCTTCATGCAAAAACAAATTAAAGAGTTTGATATTTCTAAAATTAATGATGAAGAAATTCGCTCGTATTGGGTATCGCAGTCTAATAACGATTCCATTTATGTTGAAATTGATTTAGAAAGTAAGATGAATGTAAAGGCTATTCAAATCAACTTTCAAGATTTTAATAGTGATATTTTTGGGAGGCCAGATAATTTAAAGCAACAGTTTGTGATTCAATCATCTTTAGATGGTAAAACATGGAACTCCGTTGTAGATTATTCTGAAAACACAAAAGATATGCCTCATGCCTATATAGAGTTAAAAGACGCTGTAGATGCTAGATATATTCGGTACAATCACGTGTATTGTTCTAATAATTACTTGTCAATTTCAGAATTTAGAGTATTTGGTAAGGGATATGGAGATGTTCCACACAAACCATCCAATTTAAAAATTACAAGACAAGCCGATAGACGCAATGCCGATTTAGAATGGGATAAAGACAATAGTGCCACAGGATATGTGGTTTATTGGGGTATCGCAAAAGGTAAATTGAACTTATCGGTATTAATGTATGACAAGCCAAATTATGAATTGAGAGCTTTAAATAACAATCAATCATACTATATGCAAGTAGAATCCTTTAATGAAAATGGTATTTCAGAAAAAAGTAATATTATTTTTGTTGAATAAAACCAATTTAAAATGAAGTATTTCTTATCAGTCATTTGTTGCTTTTTCTTGATGAACATAAATGCTCAAGACGTCTCAGTTATGACGTATAATATTAAACTGGATTATCCAAAGGAAGGGGAGAATAGCTGGATCAACAGAAAACCATTTTTTATCAATCAATTAAAATTCTATAATCCAGATATTTTGGGTGTTCAAGAAGCGCTTCCTAATCAAATGAAAGATATGGATAGCTTATTAACCGATTATAATTTTGTTGGTGTTGGAAGAGATGATGGCAAGGATAAAGGCGAGTATTCGGCTATCTTTTACAATCACAAGACAATTAAGGTTTTAAAATCATCGACCTTTTGGTTGTCCGACACACCAGAACAAGTCTCTATGGGTTGGGATGCGGTATGTAACAGAGTTTGTACATATGCATTACTCCAAAATAAAAAAACGAATGAGAGGCTTTTGGTATTTAATACCCATTTTGATCATGTTGGTGTAGAGGCACGGAAAAATAGTGCACTTTTAATTATTAAAAAAATAAAGGAAATCAATACAAATAACCTTCCCGTAGTTCTTATGGGCGATTTTAATATGGAAGAATCTCATGAAAGTATTCAGTATATTAAGACCTATTTGAAAGATTCTCAAGAAATTTCTAACATTGTATTTGGTCCAACAGGCACATTCAATGGTTTTAATTTTAACGAACCCGTTACCCGTCGAATCGATTTTATTTTTGTTAGTCCTAAAATAGAGGTTGATAAATACGGTATTCTAAGTGATAGTAAAGATTGTAAATATCCATCAGATCATTTACCTGTTTATGTGGAGCTAAAAACATAGGCTACGTTTTAATAATATTCTTAAAAACAAAAAATCCCGTAAACATTAAAGTTTCGGGATTTTTT